>Ga0265297_10000973_pt1 | contig 73741 bp, 138 predicted proteins | sample Munlanlwell13791_FD_192502 | JGI IMG/M metagenome (GOLD analysis project Ga0265297, IMG submission 192502) | Leachate microbial communities from a municipal landfill in Southern Ontario, Canada - Leachate well 137-91 | ecosystem: Engineered > Solid waste > Landfill > Unclassified | place...
TTTCGATATTTACGGCGGCTGTCAAGTTTTTTCAGACTTTGACGAATGTGTGAAGTTCGCAAAAACATTATCGAAAGATGTTTATATTTGTGGTGGGGCGAGTGTTTACAAACAAGCATTAGAAAAAGATTTTGTTGACGAATTGGTCATTTCTTTCATCAAAAAAGAGTATTTGGGGGATGTGAGGTTTCCAGATTTTGTTTCGATGGGGTGGATGACAAAAGAGGTCATTTACGAAACCGACTCGTTTGTAACAAAAAAATATAGAAAGTAAGTTATGATAACAAAGATTAAGGTTAAAGATAGAAACAATCCAGAAAAAGAAATTGTTCTGGATAGATATTTAATCAACAAAGATTCCGAACCTGTTGCTATTATTTTCGGAAAGTTTTCTCCGTGGACAGGTGGTGATTTAGAGCATGGTCACGGTCGTCTAATCAAATTGGTAAAACAAAATGGTGTGAATAAATTCTATGTTGTTTCGCCCAAACGTGACGAAAATGTAACAGGTAAGAATTCACCAAACGTCTTTTCTCCAGAAGCAAGAAAACAAATTATTGAACATTCTTTGAAAAACATTCCAGGATTTCTAGGAGTCATTCAATCAGATTCTAACAATTTGATGGGTGTGATTAAACATATGATTCATCAAGTAGACCGCCCTATTTTTGTTGTTGGACCTGATAGAGAAAGATTGACACAAACGAATTTTGTAGATTTCGCCGCGCCCGTATCAAACGAAAAAGACGCTAATTTTGGAAAACCAGAATATTTGATTCTTAAAGGTGAGCGCGAAACATCTGGAACAAAGGTTAGAGAAAGTTTGGCGAATGATGATTTCGAAACATTTCACAAGTTAACAAATCACTCAGAGCAAATGTTTCGTTTCATGAAGAATCTGATGAATCAAAAAAACGAATCATTCTCAAGTTTCTACACAACAATTTTTGAAGGTGGAAATCTTAGAATCGGAAACAACAAAGCAAACAAAATAGATTTAGCTTCTAACGAACATGATGATGTTGAAGCTTTGAAGAATAGAATCAAAGATTGTTTAACTTCTTTTGTTTCAAGCTTTCCTAATTCAGATTTTTGGAAAGAATATGTAAACCTAATTCAGAAAAACGAAATCTTCTCAGGTTCGTCTAAACATTTCTTTGAGAAAACGGTTGCTGAATTTTCAAAAGTCAAGAAGCTTGTTGGTGACATCGATGTTCAGTTTCCTATTGATTATGAAGAAGATTTGGATAAGTTTATCAAATCCAATGTCGGAAGACAATTTGGTGATATGATTCTCTTAGGTCAAGGTGGAAAGTCTCCAATTCAAATTAACACTCTATTTACAGACAATCTAACGGGACTAAATATTCAGATTGATTTTGAACCAACCGATTTTCATGACAAGATTCCGTCGGAGTTTTCTAAATTCTCTAGGTCTTCTGATTGGTCTGACCTGAAAGAAAACATCAAAGGAGTATTTCATAAATATCTTCTTAGAGCGTTGGTTGGTTCTACAAAAATAAATAACATCTTTGTAGTTACATCTTATAATAAACTGGCTGAAAAATGGAGAGTTTCTAAAAAAGATTACGAAGGAACAAATCTCCAAGGATTCTCAGTTGACAAAGGTGTAAGAGTAAAATACGAACGAGCAAAAAACAAAGAAGGGAAAGAATTCTTTGTTGATAGAGATGGGAATGAATTTTTAACACAAGAAGCGGGAACGAAACCTGCTTATGTGGAAACTGATACAAAAACATATGACTACATTAAAAACGTTGGTGAAATAGCTACAATTTGTTTTGGAAGACAATTAGACAAAAATGAGCTATCGTTGTTCGCTTCGTTCGTTGGATGTCTAAAACTAATTGAAAAATATGTTGAGAATAAAGAAGATGCGTTTTCTGGATTTTTTGAATTGCTGTTTGGAAAATCGGCACAAGAAATTGAACAGGGTGAATTTGTTGGAGGAATTAACAACACAGATTTTGATGTAAAATTTGCGGCATATTCAAAGATGAGAAATGTTAGTGATATGAATCAGCTTCCTGGAAACGAAATAGAAAGAATTAGAGAATATTACGAAGAATTAAAAAGAAAGAAGTAACTTGAAACTTGAAACAAAACTTCACAAATTCTATACAACTAGTTATAAACTAATGTTTGAACCAGATGTTGATGATTGTGAAACTTTGTTGAGTTGTATCGCAAGAAATCACGAAAACGATGGAACTCATTGGTTAATTGAACAACTTAAGTTTGATGAAGATGATATTCATATTTACAAACATAATTTGTTTGGTTATATTTTATCTTTTGGAAAACAACATTATAAGTATTCGCGATTCAAAGCAAAGTTTAAGAATGAAACTTAAAACATATATTTCGTTTTCTTCCTCGGCAGCATCTCCACAAGGAACGACATATATTATTTTTGGCGACGTTAGACTACTCATAAACAAAACAATTAGTATTTTATTTAGTTCGGTTTTTATGAAAAATCATTCATCATTTATTGTTAAAACTATATCTGTGCTAGATTATGAGAAATTGAGAGTTATTATAAAATATTATAGAAATCTAAAATACGAATATAAAAAACTTCAGGAATTTCAACTATGAAAATAACATTATCAATCTCTACATTTTCTGGAAATTCATTTTTAATTTATACCGGAGATGTTAATGATGGAAAACGTGGACTTGATTTGCTAGATGTTGATTACATTAACGGAGTGGAAGTCTATAGAAAAACAACATCAAATAGATTGAAGAGGTGGGTTTTGTGAAAATTGAAACAAAGATAGATTATTATTCGGAAATTGACTTAGTAAAAGTTAATACTAATTTAATAGCCATTTATAATTATATTGGTCATTATTGTGAAATTTATTTCAAAACTACCAAACACGTTGAACATATTTCAAAAAGAACCCCGGATATAAATTACAAAAAACTAAGATTTGTCACAAGAAAACACGCAGAACTTATGATAATAATGAACAAATTTGAAGAAATAAAAAAAGAAATGGACGAAATGTCGTTATCATGAAAATTGAAACTAAAATACAAAAATATTATTACTCTAATTTTTACTTCAAACATGGACTTGGAAGTTTCGCGGATTTAATAGCTAAAAGAGAATGCTATTTAGATTTGACGAAGCATTCGTATTATTTTGATAAAGAGTCGTGCTTAAATATAGAAAATCCAAAAATTCACATAATGCGCCACAAAACCTTTGGTTACATAGTTTCATTTGACAAAATTTACCGAACAGAAAGATTTCAATGAGTTTCAAAGAACAATATATGCCCGCCACAAAAAGAAAATCTATCACACATCTTTATGATGAAAAGAATCCAATGAAACCTTTGGATTTCATTTCTTTTTGTGAAACCGTCAAATCAAAAGGCTATATTCTTTCAGACAAAAATTCCAAGTTTTCAGAAAAGATAGATGGTTTTGGTTTTCGTTTTGGAAAAGATTCGCACCAAAATTTCTTCATCGAATCTTCTAACTCCGGACCAATCTTTTCTCCGGGGTGTTTCAGAAACTATTCAATTCAAAAACATGGAAGTTCAAATGAAATAACAGAAGCATACGAACAACTATTTGATATTTTAAGTTCTGATAAAAAATTGAATTTTGTTTTGGATAATTATAAAGATGGAATTAAAGTCATCTGCGAATGCCTGTTCACTTCTCTTGGGAAAAAGAACAACGTAAAACGAAAATTTGTTTGTATTGAATATGACGAAGACAAACTCGGAACCGTGGCAACATTTTCTATCATAAAAATAGAAGATGCTTATGGAAACGAATTGAATTGCGTAGATGAAATTTTGGAATTGAGCAATAATAAAATCAAAATTGTTTCAAGTTATTTCAAAGATTTTCAAATAGATTTCAAGAAACAAGTTGATGAAGTTTTGAACATTGTTGATACTAAACAAATCTTAACCAATCTAAAAAGAGATGAAGAATCAATAAGACAACGAAATGAATTGAAAGAACGATTGCTGAAAATACAAAAGCAGATGAAAGATTGTGTTTTGGAAAAGTTTAATGTTGGAATGCTGGGAAATGAATATGAAGGGTTCGTTTTAACAGTAGATGATTTTGTTGTTAAGTTTGTAACCGAACACTTTACGAATGGTAAGAAATGAAAATAACCGCTAAAATTAAAAAAGATGACGGGCGGTGGGTTTTTGAAAAAGGATTGTATGTTATCTTTAGTTATTTGTTAGTTTTTGTTCCTGAAATTAAAATATTCAAAACAAATTATTTCCACAAAAGAATGATGAAATATGAAAATTAAGATGAATCTAATAATGAAATGTGGTGATATTCAATTCATTTCGTCAGTTTCGTTGTTTAATACTTATCTCCATCCAAGATTAAGAAAATATGAAAATTAGAGCGAAGATAACCACACAAAACTCTGCCACCTGTCGGCCTGGAAAAATGTATAATTTGTTGTTCATTTTTGGAACATTGCTAGTAAGTATTCAACAAGAACCACCGTATTTGAAATTTGTTTATAGTAGTAGGATGAACAAATATGAAAATTAAAACGGGTGTAAAAGAAGAAGGCGACGATGTTTGTTTTTATTTAATCAACATTGACAAGAAATTAAAAACTGGATATATTTGTTCGGATTTCCCGCAAGATTTTCTTATTTTTAGAACAACCATAAATTTTTCAAAAAGAAGATTTCAAAAATTGTTTAGAGAGAAGATTCAAGAAGTTTTTATTGACTAAATATATGAAAATAACAACAAAAATAGTTATGGTACCTTGGATAAATATTTATATCATTGGTCCGGTTGTTTTAACATCCGCAAATCATACATTTAGAGCTGGCCCGAAAAGAATGGAAAGGTATTATATTGGAAACATACAGAGATTTGAGTGACAGAATAGTTTGGTGTTTCTCCGATACACATTTCTATCATACAAACGTGATTGGTTTTTGTTCTCGTCCATTTTTAACAACAAATGAAATGAATGAAACAATGTTCAACAATTGGAATTCAACAGTGTCAGAAGATGATGTTGTTTTGTTTCTTGGTGATTTTGTTGTTGGTTCTGGAAAGTTTGGAATTGAAAAAGGAGAAGCTTCAAAAATCATTTATGACAATTTGAATGGTGAGAAAATATTCATAAGAGGAAATCATGACAAGGGAGTAACAACCATTCCATATCATGAAGACCCAACAATGAAAATTTCTTACAAAGGACATTCATTTCTTTTGTCGCATCATCCAATAACTGTGTTTTCCGCAAACTTTCTTTTGCATGGTCATATACACAACTCGCAACATGAAATAAGAAATTGTAAAAGAGCGTTTAATTGCGGTGTTGAAGACCTTAATTACAAACCAATAAATTTAGATGATGTAATAGAAAAATTGAAATAACAATTAAAACAAGGTAAAATAACCGTTTCATCAAATCTACATAACATGTGTTTGCCACAATTTTGTAGATATAATTTCTTGTTTCATAGACGAGCACTGTTCAATTAAGAACTGCAATCTATCATCTCCACAAGCGTAACTTTCCGTAGAACTTACGGTAGTTGAATTTTCATCCAAATGTTTGTCTATCAACCAGAGGCCAAAGAACTGGAGATTTTTCGTAGCGTTGACATCTCTATCATGTTCTGCTCCACATTTCTTACAAGTCCATTCTCTGTCGGATAGTTTTAATTCTTTATATTTTGTTCCACAAGATGAACAGAATTTAGATGAAGCATAAAACTGATGAGCTTGAATTAAATGTATTCCAGCCCACTCACATTTATACTTCAGTAATTCTTTAATCTTGCCAAATGAAGAATCTAATATAGCTCCTGCGAGTTTATGATTTTTCACCATGTTGTTTGGCTTCAATGTTTCTATCACAATCATCTTTGGCTTGGTTTTCACCAACGATGTGGTTAATTTGTGAATAGAATCGTTACGAACATCCCCAATTTTCTTATGAACTTTCGCTAATTTTGTTACGGATTTTCTCCTATTCTTGCTTTCTTTTTGTTTTCGCGAAACTCTTCTCTGATATCTCTTAAGTTTCTTTAGATACTTACGATAAGTTTTAGGATTCTCAAAAGTCTGACCATCAGAAGTTATGGCTAATTCTTTTATACCTAAATCCACTCCGAGAACATCTTCCTGATGGATTTGGTGAACGGCGGCTAAGTCCGGGGCATCAATTTCTTCTTTTAGCAGAAATGAAACAAACCATCTATCAGCTTGCCGGAATATGGTTGCTTGTGTTAGTTTAACTCGCCATTCTAAGATAGGATAACATTTTTCTTTCAGTCTAACTTTACCAAATGTAGGTAATTGAATATGAGTTGGTGATAAATAGACAGAACCGTCAAGACGAAACGAATCTTTCGCACCTCGTTTCTTATATTTTGGGTAATTTGATGTTTTTGAAAAGAATCTTTTAAAAGCTTTTTCTAAATTTCTAAGCGCTTCTTGCCCACAGCACTTTGAAACGTCGTAAATCCATGGATTGTCTTTCTTAAAACAACACCATTCTTTGTGCCAGTCAATCGCCGAGCCAAGTTTACATTTAGGCTTTTCTAAACCCAGTTCTTTAGCATCTTTCTTAGCTATTTCGTATCTTTCAGTAAGTTTGTGAAGCATCCAGTTATAGGCAAATCTTGCTGTTCCTGCACTTTTAACACACAAAGCCCGTTGAGTTTTATTCAATTTCAGTTCAAGCCTATAACCTCTATATACTACCATGAAAGTATTTATGAACCCGACCAGAACTATTAGATGTAATTTATATTATGAAAATCGCATATTGTCTTGGTTGTATATAACTTTAACAGATACAACTAAATGTTGCTATTCTTTGATATGTCCCGGTAAAGACAAAAGGAACAAAAATTAAATTTTTGTTCCTTTTTTGTTAATTTTATTTATTCCGCGATAAAATAACCTCTGGAGGATGCACCCTCTGGAGGTTTTTTGTTTTTATATCCACCAAAAAGATTTGCTAAACTCAACATCAAACTTTGCGGTGAGTGTGGCTGGTCGTATTCATTAACAAGAATTGCTGGACGACTAGAAATGAAAATAAGAAGAACGAATGTTATCTATTCTCCTTACATGCCTCTTTTTGTTCATAAAGTTATTATTTGAAAGGAATCAAATTGAAAAAAGGATTAGTTGTAGAAAAATCAAATGTTAAAGGATTGGGAACTATTTTTTATTATTTCGGCCATTCAGCAACCGCCGAGAATGTTGGAGAACGTGGGGTTTCGCATTTAGCTGAACATCTTCTGTGTAAGTCTTTTGACCATTTACTATCAACGATTACAACGTATAGCGTTTCTTATAACGCATTTACATCAGACGACCACGTTTGTTTTTATTGGTCTGGACTTGATGATAAGTTGACAGAATTAGAACCAGAGTTCAAGAAGTTGTTTAATTTCGTTCCAACTAAAGAACAATTTGAATTAGAAAAGTCAATCATCATTCAAGAATATACTGGATGGTTCGCTGGACAATCTGCCATTTACGCAAACATAAATAGAAAATATTACGATTACTACGGACCAATTGGTTGCCGTCAAGATATTGAATCTATTTCATATGAACATTTTCTTGAATTTTACAAGCGGTTCAGTTCTCCAACAATCATTTACCGAGTTACTGGAAACAAGAAGTCGGAAATTAAAGAACTTTACAAAGGAATTAAGTTTTCGAATCCTGTAAAACTAAAGAAAAAGAAAGCATCTAAACTTGTCATTGAAGAAACATCATCTTTTCCTAATTCTGTTACTTTAATTGATTGGGTTGATGTTTCTAAATTTGAAAAGCACGAAATTGAGTTTGTTTCTTCTATGTTTTCTAATGGATTGGAATCGCCTCTTTATAAAGAAATCAGAGAGAACCGTGGATTGGTCTATGGACTAGGAACTTATACGGAAGACTTCGGAGATGTAAACAAATTTGAGTTTGTTGCTCAGTGCGTTCCTGAAAATGTTGCAGAAGTCAGAAGTGTTGCGAATGAGATTTTGACGAACCCTGAGAAATATTTAACAAGAGAGCGTTTTGAAAGTATCAAGATGTCAAGTGTTAATAATGAAAAACTAAAAAACATTCAGAACCAAGGAACCGGGTCAATCTTAAACAAAATCATTTATGGTAAAGACTATTTCGAAAAGATTCAAAACTTGACATTTGAACGAGTGATGGAAGTTGCCAATCTTTTGAAAGTTGAGTTGGAAACAAATGTTAAACACGCTTCTTTAGGCGAAACGCAGGAGATTTGAAAAATGGTAGAACTATATTTTGCGAAACTAAACGATAGAGCAAAGATTCCAACAAAATCAGATGAGAACGCTGGTTATGATGTTTATGCTAATTTTGATGATGATTATATTGTCATTGAATCTCACGAAACAAAAATGATTCCAACTGGTATTGCTTCTGTTATTTCACAAGAATATTATTTCCAATTATTCGAACGAGGCTCAACCGGAACAAAAGGAATTGGTCAGCGATGTGGAGTTATCGATTCTTCATATCGGGGAGAATGGTTTATTCCAATCACAAACCACAATCCAAAATGGTTGGTGATTTTCAAAAAAGAAGTAGAATCAAAATTTAGAGACAACATCTACCTCAAGTATCCGTATGAAAAAGCTCTTTCTCAGGCGGTTCTTCTTCCAGTTCCAAAAACAATCATCAAAGAAATTTCCGCAGAAGAATTGAAGAACTTTGGAACAAATCGCGGTGCAGGAATGCTTGGAAGTTCTGGTAAGTAAGAAATTTTCACTTGAAACTAAATTTCCCCAAAGATAAAAATAAAAGAAGAGAAGGCGTGATACCCTTCCTAAATCAAAGGACAATAACAATGGAGTATAAGTTAATCGCAGATACGAACTCAACAAAGTTTGCTGAACAAATCAACGCCGCAATTGCTGACGGTTTTGAACTTTATGGACAACCTTTCACTCGCGATGGATTCTATGAAGAGAGAGATAGGGACGGACAGCGCGGAGAATTTAATTATCGTCCTCTGTTTGCTCAGGCTCTTGTTCGTGGAGGTAAGTAATGGTTGTTACATTTAACAAAGAAGTTCTCGCACTGATTGATGAACTAACTTCTATCAATGCTGCTATTAAGATTTACAAGGATGATAACAAGCTTTTCATTAAGTCTCAGAATCCTTCAGAGTCTATGGCATACATCTTGACAACCGAAGTTTCTTCGTTTGATTTTGATGGTGAAGAGATTGCGTTCTATAATTATTCTGATTTTTACAAGTGGATTTCGGCTCTAAATGTTACAGAGATTTCGCAGTCGGCTGATGGAATGCTTCAGCTTGGAAACGGAAAGCAGCGTGGGCAGTATCAGAGTTCAGATGTTGATATTGTTAAGGGTGGAAATTTCGACATTGAGTTTGAAGACCCGGACGTTACTTTCAATCTTTCTTCGGAAAATCTTAAAGAGATGACCAAGCTGAAGAATCTGATTGCTAAGGACAATAACAATCTTAAGTTTACGTTTGATGGCCGTGTTGGTCATATTGAGATTTACAACACAGAGACTTCAAATATGGTTGAGACAGATATCGATCTTTTGAACACTGTTGATGAAGCATTCTCTATTAGGTTGTCAGATGAATTTCTAACAACTCTTCCAGGAAAGTATTCGTATCGTGTTGATGTTAAACGTGAAGGAATTGCGCGTTTTAGTATGAACAACGACCTTGGTGTTGATGTTGAACTTTACATTGCGGAAGTTGAGGAATAATGGAACTAGAAAATTTAAACAACGAAGAAGAGATTCTACCTACAGAAGAAATTCAATACGAAGCCGACTCGGTTGAGACTGGAACAATTACAACTTCTGATAACTATAAACCAGTTAAAGACGAAACTGTTCTCGTAGACCCGACCACTGGAGCCGTAATTGATGTTAAAACTCTTCCTCCGTTTGAACGAATCAAGTTCGTTTCGGAAAGAATGGGAAAGAAAATCAACGACCCTGATAAGAATTGTAAGAAGTGCTACGGACGAGGTTATGTGAATATTGACGCTAACGATGGTGTTCCGACTCCTTGCCAGTGTATTTTTCATGATTTTTATGAAGCAAATCCGTACTACAAGAACGTTGAATATCCTTCATTCAATCGTGCCACAAAGCGAGCTTACGAAAGGCAGGCAAAGAAGAAGCATCTTCCAAATCATGCTCTCGAAAAGCGTCAGAAGCGAATGAACGATTTGATGAAGGATTCTATCAAGAAGATGCTTGCTAAGGAAGCTTTGGAGAATGCTGAACTTGAAACGGCAGAAACCGAAGTCATTGAACAAGCTCCGTTTGATGGTGTTGAATCCGCAGAGTTTACTCCAATCAAAAGTGAGGAATAATGGCAAATAGAGCTGATTTTACTCTTTGGGTTGAAAAGTATCGTCCACAAAAAATAGACCATGCGATTCTTCCTAACGAATATAAGAAGTTCTTTAGAAAAATTGTAAAGACAGGAGATATTCCAAATCTCCTTCTTTACTCTTCTTCTCCTGGAACTGGTAAAACAACAATCGCTAAAGCTCTGTGTCTTGAAGCCGGAGTTGATTATCTTTACATCAATGCTTCAAAAGATACAGGAATTGACACTCTAAGAACAACTATTACGAAATATGCTTCTGGAAAATCACTTTCGGGAAAAAAGAAAGTTGTGATTCTGGATGAGGTAGACGGTTCTTCAGCAACTTCATTCCAAGCAGCATTGAGAGCGTTCATTGAAGAATTTCACAATAGTTGCCGATTTATTTTAACCTGTAATTATGTGAACAAAATCATTTCTCCTCTTCGGTCACGTTGTCAGGAATTTGATTTCAATGTAACTACAAAAGAACTACGACAAGAATTGGTTCCTAAGATTACACAAAGATTAGAAAAGATATTGGACACCGAAGAAGTCACATATTCTGATGGGGTTGTTGGTAAATTGTCAGATGCGCTTTTTCCAGACATAAGGAAAATGCTATCGATGCTCCAGCAGTATTCAACTATTTCTGGACATGTTGATGAGAATATTTTCAAGTATGAGTCTGTGGATGAGGAGTTTTACGAATTTATTCTCAACAAGCAATTCACCAAAGCCCGTCAGTTTGTGATCGATTCTGGATATAATTTAGATGAATTATATACTGCTCTTTACAGAAATCTTGTTCCGAGAATGCCGAAAGAAAATCAAGGACAAGCAATTCTTTCAATAGCAGAGTGGCAGTATCGTTCAGCTTTTAGTGCGGATAAAGAAATTCCTTTTGCCGCGATGTTATTGGAGATTATTAACTTATGAACAAAACAGATGAATTTAATATGGGGCGAAAAAGGCTTATCGAAATAGAAATGGTGGATGGTAGTGTCAAAAAAATACAATTATCTAAATCAACGTCTTATGATACGGATTTGGTAACAGGCGATGCTATGTATATTGAACCCAATAAAGATGGGACATATAGATTGAGTCACGGGTCCAAGATGTTTCAATCCTTAGATGATATTGTTTCGATAAAGATTATTAGAGAAGATTTCAAATGACTCCAAACGAATTTCACATCCAAAACAAAAACGGAATTTATCTTTTTGCCTCGGTTCATTGTGGAAAATGTTCAGAACAAAAAGAAAAGATGAAAAATGTAAAACATGTTGTTGTTGAATGTGATATTGACCCCGAATTTCTTTATAAAACATACAGAGTTGATTTAATTCCGTGTGTTAGAGTTTATAAAGATAACTTGGTTGTTTATGAGAAGTTGTTAGTTATGAATGACAAAGAATTGGAACATCTGAAGACCTATGAATGAAATCGTTGTTTTCTATTCAAACAAATGCCACACTTGTCAGGACCACATAAAGGAACTTGACAAGAAGTGGAAGAGTGAGAAAATTTGTGTTGATGATTTCCCGGAATTATATGAAGAATATCATTTGAATGTAACACCAACAACAATTGTGAAAAAGCTGGATTTTGAAATTTGGAGATGTGAAGGAATGATGTTTGATAAGCAATACGAAGAAATGAGAAGGTTTTTGTGAATTGTTACATAACAATCATAGGACCAAGGGATAAAAAGAAAGAATATCCTAATTCAATCGTAATAAACACAACATCGTGTTCGTCTGATTTTGGAAAAGGGTTATCTCCATTCTATCTTGGACCGTGTAATCTTTACGACGGTTGGATTTCAAAAACTGTAGAAAATGCTTGGCAATATTCGAAAGTTTATGAGAAACACGCAACTGACGGAGAACCAAACGACGGATATTGGAATTGGGCCTATTCTGGTTGGAATTCATCAAAAGGCGAAAGATATCCCATGGGGAAAGGTGCGAAACCATTATACTCTCTTTGGAATGGTGAAAAATTAAATTATATTGAAGCACGTAGGAAGATTTATATTCCGGTTTATTCTGAAGCAGCAAGAAAATCAGAAGCATACAAACAATTAAAAGATTTATATGACAGTGGAGAGAATTTGGTTATGTGGGATTTTGATGGATACGAAACTAATTTAGAAATGGAAGAGATAATAAACAATACAAAACATTCAATGGGACATGCGTTTGTTCTTAAGTGGATGTTGGAGGGTAAGATATGAGCGATGGATTTTTATATGGGTTAACGGGTTGGATGTTAGGAACTATGAATCATCACGGAACACACAACACTATTATAAAAGAAGTTCCAACAGAATCATGGGAAACCAGACAAAATAAGAAAAAAGAAAATGACCTGAAAGCAGAAGAAATTTATCTTACAAAAGTTAAGATGTTTATCGATTCTATTGACGTGAATTGTAACAAAGACGATTTGGAACTTCCTATATATGATGTATTAGAAGAATCAAAATATGTGAGTGTGTTTTTTGAGGAATCCGAGAAACAAAATAAAATTACCCCTTTCGAAGGCCGCTGGTCGGAAGAAAAGCATCAAGGTTTTTATATGTTTTTGAAAAATAAAAATATCAAAACATACGACGACGAAATGATGATAAAAGCGTATGAGCAATATAGGGGATGGATAAAGCATTTCGGAAAAGTTGTTGGTAAGACTAATGATAGATATGATTATTGTATGTATCTAAAACTTGGCCCGTCGTATCAAGCAAAATATATAAGCCAAGAAGAATTACTTAAGATTATATCGGAGAATAAATATGGATATTCTAAACATTTGATGGGAGTGTGAAACGTAAATGAACCTCTCTTGCGCATACGGAATTCCTGCTTCTGGAAAAACAACATTTCTTAAAACTTTACCAGGAGAATATTACGATTATGATTCTCCCGACAAAAGAAAGAAAGTAAAACAATTCATTGAATCTCTTTCAAATGGTGAATATGTAATTGATTTTCTTTTGAAGCAACCAAATGATTTCGTAGAGTTTTTCTTTTCAAAGTTTCAGAATTCTAATCTAACAATTTATTATTTTGTTCCTAATAGAGAAGAATCAGAACTAAGAGATAAAAATAGAAGAGAAAAATCATCATTAGATTTGATTAAAAATATGACACTGGAAGAAATAAAAGAACACAAAAACTTAACAATAAAGGTAATATCATGAGTTATTGGAGAAGCACAGATGCGGAAAGCGACATCGTTGGACAGACAATCAAAAATATAATTGTTAACAAAGAAGATAACGAATTACTTTTTAGAATGGCAGATGGTTCGGAATACAAGATGTATCATGACCAAGATTGCTGCGAATCAGTTACTATTGATTGGCCAGAATGTAGTGATTTGAATGAATTGATTGGTAAGAAGATTGTTGGTTTTAAGGAAACATCTGATAATGAATCAAGCGGTTATAGAGGCGATGATTCTTCTACAGTAACTAAATATAGGTTTGAAACCGATTCGGGAATTTATAACATTGTTTGGTTTGGATGTTCAAATGGTTATTATTCCGAGTCACCAAGCTTTTATAAGACGAAAGGGATAGAATGATTAAAGAAAAACAAATATTGGTAACTAAATATGAAACAGAAGATGGCCGTTTATTTGATACTCTCAAAGCCGCAGAACATCACGAAAAACTTCAAACAGGTCAGAGAAAAAAATGTCCAATGTGTGATGGCTCGGGTGAAGTAGATGCTTATGGAGATGGGCGAGTATTCTCAAGATGTCAAAAATGTGGTGGTAAGGGTTGGCTTGAATTAAAAGGAATGTGGGTATAGAATGATTACTTGGATTAAGAAGTTAATAGAACGGGGGGCTGATGACCCAATTAACGAATATGAAAAACAGATAACCGAGCAAGCAAGAATATCTGAAAGAAGTAAAAAGATAGATGACTTAATAGAGCAAAAGACAAAAGAATTAAACGATTTAATAGAACATGATGAGAAATTTGAAATTGGTGATTATGTGAAATATACAAAAATACCAAATGATTTGAAATTGGGAGTCGTATCATATTCGCCAAGAAGTATGTGTTTGGGGCGATATTCTGATTCGGACGGCGATTTCCCGGATGTTTATTTATACGAACCAGTGATTGCTGCTCAGTATATCTACAACGGAGAAATTAAACAAATAAAAGATGCCGCCAAATGGTTTGTTAAAGTAGAAAAGGAAGAAAAATGATAAATTTCGTATTAGCGCGATATGATAATGATGGATTTGAAGAGTTCTTTAACAAATCATCTTTTAAGCAGAATCATACAATCGTTCATATTTCAAACGACCATATGATTCAGAACAATCTTCCTAACAGTATCTTTGAAAAGTATAATCTTGGACGCGGATATTACATTGAAAAAGGATTAGCTGATAATGACATTGTTGTCTTTTGTCATGCTGATGTAAAAATATTAGACGAAGCGTTTGAAGAGAAACTTGAATATGCTTTCTCTCGTTTGAATGTAGACATCGCGGGAGTGATTGGAGCAACCGAAATCCACGAAACCGCAGGATGGTGGTTGTCTGACAATTCTCTTCATCGCGGCCATTTGATTCAGTGGAAGAACTCAGAAGAGAAATATCACATGGTTAGAACCATCGGCAACTTTCCAAAGATGACAGTTGTTGATGGACTGTTTATGGCTGTTCGTGGTTCTCTTCTTAAAAAGTTAGCATTTGATTCTGCATCGTATCCATTCTCTTATGACTTCTATGACTATGATTATTGTCTAGAAGCAAAGTCTTTGGGGTCGGATGTTGTCGTTCTTGATATTTTAGTTGAACACAAGTCAAATGGTTCAGGAATCTTCAAAGAATCTTGGGAGTCAAATAAAAAGTTATTCCTTGACAAGTGGAAAAATAAGGGATTTTCTTTCCCAATTAGACACGAAAGCTTCGGTAAATAAAGGCTTTTTACTCCGATAAATAATTAAAGAATTATCGGAGATTTTTAATTTTGTTAACTTTAATTTCGTCCTTATTGGCAAGCCCTAATTTTTATTCGTTCATTATTTTGCCAACATTTGCGTTTGTTTTAGTTTTAATTTTGTGGATGATTTCGTTATTGTCTGGAAAAGAAATGAATCTAAGTCTTGGACCATTGAAACTATCTCTTCCTGGTAGAAAAAAGGAAAAGGAAATAAAGACAAAAGAACAATCTCCTGTAAAAACGGCGAATCAGACTTTGTTAATAGCAAGATTACAAAGTTTTATTGTAGAGAAGCAGAAATTGATTTTTAGAACTCATGTGGAAAATACCGAAAGACAGATGAATTTCTTTGATGAAAAACTTGTTGAAATTCGTTCTTTATACATTGAAGAATATGCGAGATTGTTAGAGAAGAAAACAGAGAGTCATATTGATGTAAGGAATCACCAAGAGTTCAGAAATTACCGAATGATGGTTGATTTGATGTTAGAAGATATAAAAACAAAAACTTACAAGAAATCAATCAAACAGAATCACTTAGCTGACATTACGATGGAACTTTGGGAATCGTTTGTTGAGCAAAAAGTTAATGTTACTCTAGCGATGATTAAAGATTATTTTGACAATAACTATCCAGATGATATGACAATTACCCGCCGGGAAATTGATGAAGCAAACGAAAGAGTTTTTGATAAATGTCGGTCGTTGTTTACATTATCTTACAGGAGAGCCAGAGAGATTGCTATCGAAACGCGAACAAAAATCAAATACATTGAGGATGAGATAGAGAGAGAAGTTAGAGAAGAGAATATTCATTTGTCTCGCATAGATTCCAATGAATTAGAAAGTTTGTCGTGAAATTAAAAATGTTTATTAGAAATGGTGTTGTTGATATGTTTAGAGTTGTTACAAGGGCAACCTTATCTTCAAACATAATAAAAACTACAATTCATAGATTTTATACGTGCGGAAAGTTAACAGGACAATATTCCCCGGACAGACTTAAGAAAAATGCGAGATTGGTTACAAAAGGTGTGAAGATTTTTATTGAAAATGGGCAGTGGAAGATAAGACAAGAAAGGTTTATGTAATGGCATTAGGTTTATTTGACCATTGGAAGAATTTAACAACCAATAAAGTTCGTTTGGACTCAGAAGCTAAAGATGATGTGAGTTCATATTCACCTTACATGACAAATCGGTTAGCTTCAATGATAAACATTTATTTACCACTAGCAGCAGAAATATGTAGATATGACGTTCCTAAAGATGTTCATTATAATTTTTGGTTCATTTCTCTTCCAAAAAGATTCATAAAATTCACATATCTTAAGAAATCAAAAGATGATGATTCGGTGGAAGATGCTGAAAAGATTCAGAAATATTTTGAATCGGGTAGTAGAGACACAGCGTTGATTATGAAAATGCTTAGTAAAGAAGAGAAGAAACAAATTGTTAAAAAGTTTGGGGGAAGAAAATGAAAGTTTATCCAAGAGATTATTTCGTCCCAGTTGTTGTTAAGAATAGAGATTATTTGGTTGGTTTTCTTAATTCATTAAACAACTTCTCCCTCGGTTCGTCTAAGTTTGATTTCGTATTAAACGAAAGCTCTGTCAAATTTAATGACATTCTTCCGGGTGGGGTTCGTCGTAGAGAAATTGATTTAGAGCAGCAAATAAATTTAATGATTGATTATAGACTAAAAATGTCGGTTGTTGAGGATGTTGAAAGTATTGTTGATTCCGAAGAAGACGACAAATATCTGGAATTAAATTGTGAATGTGGAAATTATGTTTCGTTTGATTCGGCAACAGATATTCCAACACACTCTTATAAATGTGATATCTGTGGAAAAGTTTTAATTGATTACACAAACACTAACGATGAAGATTTTATTTATGATGGTGATTTAGAAAACCACATTGATTTTACAGATGTTTTGGAAATGTTAATTGGGGACGATGATGAAGACGAATCGTCTGAAGAAGAATAACTAACATAAATAGTTCTATGAAAAGCTTTTCTTCATTTTACAACCAAGACGATTTCACTATTTCTTTACTTGAGAATTTTATAAATGAAGATTATTCGCTGAACTATTTCTTATCAAAAAACAAGAAAATCAGACCAACTAAGAATGGTCTTTCAGTAATTCCCAATCTTCCGAGTGACATCAACACCGCTACAAACTTTTCGCCAATTTCAAATTCATTAGAAAATCCAAAAGATGATGTCGGCGAAGATGTTAAAACATATTTTATTTTGAAGCAAGTTGTCAGAAAACCCAACGGAAAATATGATGTTTCTGGTGGTAAGCTCGCAGGTGTGTTTGGCTCTGTTGGTGGAAATGGAAATACAAATCTAACAAGAAATCAAATCATATATCGCTATAACAAGAATAAGCTTGAACCGGTTTCGTTGATTTTGAAGAACGACGATTCAGGAGAAATGTATGAATTTGTTGGTTCTAAAAGCGTCATGGAAACGGCATTCTTAGGCGAAGAATCTATCGTTGCTAAAAAAGAAACAAAAGAAAAATTAGCAAAAACATCAAAAGAATCAGAAACAGATTTCGTAAAGAACGTTGTCCTTCATCAAGCAATTTCAAACGATTCGTGGACAGATTCACGGCAAGAGGCCATTCAAGCGATAGGTGTTGTTGGTGATTTTGAAGATTTATCAAATCATCTTCTTGAAATTCTTTATGGCCAAGATGACATTTTTGATGACGTTGATTACGAAGACGTTTACAAAGACTCCCGTTTTAGAAAAATTATCAAACCTATACTTGATGCTTTTAATACAAACGATGCGTCAAAAGATATTGAATTTTTCAAAAAAAGTTCAAACAATGAACAGTTTCAAATTCTTGATTGGGTTCAGATTGTTCGTTTGATGCTAGGCGCTTCGATGTTTTCGTCACACAAATCAACAATTAAAACTCCCCATCTTATACACGATTCGGTATCTGAGTTTAGAAAATTAGCATCTACAGACGAATCCGATTCGAAAGTTTCGACAGTTGATATGGTTCTGTCGTCAGTTCCGGCAGGAAAATTGATTTCACTACTGAAGACAAATAATACAAAGGTAAACGAGGACGGGTCGGTTACTGTTGGAGACGACCTTGCTAAATTCTACCAGATTTCGTTAAAGAAGACTGTGGACGCCCAACTAGGAAGCGTCAAGTCATTTATTTCGGCAAATTACAAAGCAATGAATAAAGAAATGGCTGGTAGAGAAATTGTAAAAGAATCTCTAAACGAGTCGGTTCTAAAGAACATTTCGGACAAATTGAAGGTTGGTGCTGAGAAAATAAAAGCATTAGGAACAAAGATTTTCAAAAAAGTTTCGGAATTTGTTGCGATGTCTAAGAAATGGTTTTCGTCAATCATTAAAAATATCGAAACCGGAGCCAACAAGGACAAGAAGAAATATGCCGTTGAATTATTTTCTGGATTACTAACAGAAGCAGAAGAATCCTATTCAGAAATCGTTAGTAAATATAATTCTCTAACAGATGACGAAAAAATAGAAGTTTGTAACAAAGCCATCAAAAAAGTAAATTCGGTTTTGAATAAGATTAAGACGAGTATAAATAAAATGCCTAATTGTGGAGCAAACATTTCGTTGATTGATTCGGTTATTGATGTTGCTCCAAACACTTTTAATTCCCTTGTTGGTAACTACGCAATAGCCAACACAATTGAATCTATTTTGACCGAACTGAACGAACCTTCTAAATTGATAAAAGGCATAACAAACATTTTAGCCGAAGCCTTGTTTGGTCGGTCTAAATTTCCAATGTATATCGTTTATGCTGCCGATGCTGAAATGAATGTGAAAGAACCGGTATTACTAAAACAAAAAGGTGAATTTTCTTCAGATAAAATCTCATTGTTTGAGAAGAATCTAAATGAAAACATTCCTCTGTTTTATTTCAAAGCAAGAGAAAACACCGCGTCTGTAAACAAACAAAATGTAGGCTCTTACATTCTTAATTTCTACACACTGTCAGATATTTCTAAAAAAGATGATTCTTTAAGTTTCTCGGTAATGGAATATAGATGCGATTCTGGAAACGATATAGTTATTAAAGCTACCAGAGAAATAGAAATGGAAGACTTCTTTGAAAATTACGCTTAAGTTTGAAGATAAATTAAATCATTCAATGTGGTTTCTTAGTTCTCCCAATCAACACATTCTATCTTTCTTTTTTAACAAGAATAACCTTTTTGTTAGCTTCTTCGGATATTGTAATGGGTTCTCGGTTACTTCATTTATAAATTCTATTAGAGATATTCGTAAGTTTACAAAAATAACAAAAAACACAAAAACTTTGCTTGACAAATAATTTTCCAAAGCGTAATATAAAGTTATAGGAGATATTGATGAAAACCGTTATTCTTGTTTCGGGAAAGCTTCAGAGTGGTAAAAATTTATTCACAGATTTGTGTATGGAAAATTTAAAAGAAAAATATTCCGTCTCATATGATTATTTTGCGAAAGAATTGAAAAATAGATGTAAAGAAGATTTCTCAACATTTGTTCACTTCATAAATAAAATTTCTGAACATTTGCCGGAAGATATTAAAGATTCAATACACACTAATGATGAAAATTGGTATGAAAATAAAAATCAATTAACTCGTCTTCTATTACAACTCTACGGAACTGAAATTTTCAGAAATCGCGTAGATGTAAATTATTGGGCACATCAATTAGTTAAAAATGTGAAAAAATCTAATTCTGAAATTGTCTTCATCACAGATGTTCGTTTTCCATCAGAAATAGAAGCTCTAAAAGGGTTTGGGTTTAATCTAATAACTGTGAGAATCAACCGAACAATCACAAGAGAAGAAGAATTCAATCAACACGAATCCGAACTTGCTTTGGATAATTACAAGAAGTTTAACCATGTGATTGAGAACAACGGAACTTTGGACGAACTAAAAGAAAAAGCGAGGTTGTTCTCTGAAACAATCATATCTCAAATTGAAACAACCAATAATCAGATAACAATGGATTTCGGTATCTGATAGAATTGGCACGTTCCTTGCTAATATAGATGGTCGGCAACAGCCATTATTTAACAAGGAGAAAATATGTTTAGTGTTTTTGATTATTTTGATTCGTTTGATATTTACAATTCGGATAATGGATACAAAACCGAAACAACCGAAAATGAACTAAAATTGTTTGTTTATCTTGCGGGAGTTAAGAAAGAAGATATTGGAATTTCTGTTTCTAACAATGAACTGACAATCGACGCTAAGAATCGGGTTGGATACAAAGATTGGAAACTGAAGAAATTATGGAAGCTTTCGGGAATCAATACAGAAAGCATCTCGTCAAGTTACGAAAATGGAGTTTTGGTTGTTAATTTGCCAAAGAAAAATTCAGAGAATGTTAGAAAAATAGTTGTTGCTTAGTAAAAAAGAAAAGCGTATATTAAATCCTGCGAAGTGCGTCCTGCCTTTGTGGGATTTTTTGTTTTGGAAAAAGAGGTTGTTGTGGCGTTTGTTTTCAAAAAAAACGGAAATAGAACAAATACATGATGGTTATAATGGACATTTGAAAATTCATTTGTTTTTCGACCCTATGGAATTCACAACCAAAATCAACAAAAAAATTACAGATACTTATACAGAATGTTTCGGCAGAAGAATGTTATATGAAATGAAGCGTGTTGGAAAATTGTATTCGCTTTGTTTTGAATGTTATCATGACTTTGACCCATTTTTTCAAGTGTCTGAAATTAAAAATTACATAAAAGAACTTCATCTTATTTCCGAGAATCAAGCAAAGGCTTTGCTGAATATAAAATCCGATGATGTTTTGATTAGATTTATTTCAATGTTGGTTGTTCAGATAAACGAGGTTGGAATTTGAAAATTACAACGAAGATAGTTAACGATTATCAATTGCGAGAACATTATCTGATTTTAGGGACACATACTCCGGATTTCTATTTTCAATATAATGGCAAAATTACTACACGTTATTTGTATCGGGATTATTTTTTAACAACTAAAGATTTGCGAAGCTTTACAAAACAAGTAGTTGAGATAGAAAAATTGAGAATGCCACTAACAAAACAGTTTAGGAAACCGAAATAATGAAAATAGAACTAACAATGTTGTCGTGGGATAGTAATGATACTGATATATTTTTTGGCGGGAGGTGGAAATCAACAGAATCTGAAACCCATAAGTATCAATTATATTCTGTTAACTTACAAAAAGATAGAATGTCGTTTCAAGGTATTGGCGCGTTACAAGAATCTTACAAGATAACAACTACCGGGAAATTTTACAGAACCTTTGGTAAAATAATTCAAAAGATAGAATTGTTGAATAAAGAAGTAAACAAAACATTGGATGAATTATAATGAAAATTGGAATAACTATAAAAAAAGATGTTTTAACTATAGAAAAAGATGTTTATGCTATTGCTGATGGTTGTTATCAAATAGTGTTTGATAATGGGGGTCTTGCCACATATTTATATCTCTGAAACACGGGTTTGGTTCTCAATTGATATTCATCATAATGTTAACAAATATTCAAAGTTAAGAAAACTAACATATATGATAAAAAAATTAAATCAAACTTGTTCAGAAAGTTACAAAATGTTTAAGGAACCATAGATGAAAATCAAAATGTCGGTTGATACAATAGATATTGAATATAATGTATATTTTGATTTTGGAGTATTTGTTTCGGTAAACACAAACGGAATAATATTTGTAATAGGCGACAATCCTCGAAATGGTTATTCATATATTCCGGATTTCAAAAACATTGGATATCGTTCGATAAGAAAATATGGAAGGAAATTAAATGAAAATCGTAGAAATGAGTTACGAAATCCCTGGAGTTGATTCGAAACTCTTGGAGATTTTAGATGATAAAACATTAGAGTTCCTTCAAGGTTTTTATAACTTCAAAAGGGAAATGTTTTTGAATATTCGTATAAGAAATCCAAAGAAAAATACAACAGATTTGATTCTTACGAACGAGATTGCGAAAGTCCCCGGTGGAAGAATTTACTTAGAAAATATAGATTCTTTTGGAACAGATACGAAAAATTACAAGTTCAAACTGATGGCTTCGAATGTAGTTTTTCAAAAGATTGTTGAATTGAAAACAATTAACGGTAATTTCGGAAAGATTGCTATGAGTTTGGTTAGTTCTGATTATTATGAATGCGTTGTTGCTAAGATAATTTATAATTTAATGGAATATTTTGATGAAAATTAAAAGCGGCTTCAGTGATTTTGGTAATATATTTGGTTTTTATTTTGGCGATAGTGTTGGTGTCATTTTCTACAAGGATACTGGCGCTATTCGCTTGTTTTTGAAATATATAGATGTTAATGGAAACGAATCAGCCACACATGATTATTGCTGTTGCTGTTTAATATTCGCCAAAAGAATGAAATATAACTATGAAAATTGAAACCGAAGTAACTCATCTAATAAAAGTATTTCGTCAGATAAATAAAAAACACGACGTTTATGTTGTTAATCAGATATTGAACAACAAAATACTAATGGAACTCACATTAACAAATAGTGGATTGATTCTTATAAAAAGAGAACCGATTCCTTTTATAACGGAAAATCCAAAACCATTACGATTAAAAAATTGGAGATTCTTGCGGAAACATACAAAGATTGAAAGAATGAGAAAAGAAATAAGACAAATTTGCAGAGAAATCTATGACCCATATAAACTTCCATAAAATCTATCTCGCCGGACCATTATTCACGAAACCTGAACAAGATTGGAACGAAGCCTTATCTAAGAAGTTAAATAAGATTGGTTGCGAAACCTTTCTACCTCAAGTGGAATGTAAACGTAAAAGTCAATTAGAAATCTTTCAAACACGTATTTCGGGAATAGATTCTTGTGATTTGATTCTTGCTAATGTTGATGGAACCGATGCTGATTCTGGAACATGTTTTGAACTTGGTTATGCTTATGGAAAACAAAAGAAAATCATTCTCTACCGAACAGATTTTAGAAAATGTGGAGATGATGGGTTTACAAATTTGATGCTTAGTAAATCAACAAATGTTTTTCTGATTGTCAAAGATGCGGATGAACTTGTAAATAAGGTTTTCTGCTTGTGAAAATCAGAACAGAGATGACTGAAAATTACATTCAATTTTCGCCAAAAGGTTATAGTGGTCCGATTTCCAAGATAACGGTGTTGTATTTTCGTGGATGTTATCCAATTTCATATAGTAGCCCGTTTGACTTTTCATATATTATAATTTTTGATACATATAAAAAGCTAAGATATTTACAAAAGATAAAAGAATATAAAAAACTAATATTTGGCGATATATGAAAATAAAAACAATTATAACAGGAAATAGAATTAAGTTTACTAGCGTTTATGATATTCATTTCTGTGTTGATATCACGAACAGAGATATGAGTATTTTGTTTGATTATACAACAAGCCTTCGTAATACTTTTGAAAATGGTTATAAAAAATTACGGAAGCTTAAACTAAATAAAACGATTTGTGGATAAAAATAATATGAAGATTTGTACAAAGATAACCAGACCATTTATGTAATTTTCATATGAGTTATCTATATATTTTCCATACTATGTTCCTGCATTTTCACCAGAACCTCCTATTTTGTTCGCTTATGAATATGTAATATACGATTTGTCGGAAAGTTACAAACCATTAAGAAAAATTCAATTTCGTAATAAATGGTTAGAAAGCTTGAAATGAAAATAGAACTCCATCTCAAAATTATTCCTAGAAAATGGAATTATTTTATATTTTATTTAGGAAAAACGCAGGTTAAACATTACGATATAAACGATGTTGTTGTTTATAGAAATGGGAAATTTTATACCTGTTACGATTCACCTAAACATATACGGAGGAGGTATTTTTGTGAAACTACAAACTAAAATTCACAATTCAAAAATCTATGGTTATACATTTCAAGATATAACGTTCAAATATGTTTGTATCTATTTTGAAAATGGTCGAAGAGATGAATTTTCATTTAATATGGGGCGCTATCCAAAATTAGAATACGAAGGACCAAAAGAACTAAGAAACTTTTTGAGATTGTTAAGACAAACTACAGAGGAATTAAAATGAACAAAGAAGAAACACAATATTTAGAGTTGATAAAAGAAATAATCGAAACGGGCTACGACCAATCTGACAGAACTGGTGTTGGAACAAAAACACTTGTAGGAACGCAGATGAAGTTTGATTTAAGAAACGATAAACTTCCAGTGATGACAACAAGAAGAACATTTTTCCGTGGAGCCGTTGAAGAACTTTTGTGGATTCTTAGAGGCGAAACAGATATCACTTCTATGAAAAACAACAACATTCACATTTGGGATGGAAACACGACAAAAGAATTTCTCAAGAACCGAGGATTGGAAAACACGGTTCCGGAAAATTCAATCGGAACTCTTTATGGATTCCAAGTTAGAAATTGGAATGGTGATTGGATTGAATGGCGTGATAACAACAAGAGAACCGGAATAGACCAATTACAGAAAGTTGTGAATCTTCTCAAGGATTACCCCGAAAGTCGCCGTATATTGATTTCAAATTATAATGTGGGTCAAACATCTACGGTGTTCTTGAACCATGCCACACTCTATATTCTTTTAATGTTGATTGGAATAGAAAAGAAATCCATTCGTTGCTTTGGATGCGTTCTTCGGATATGTTATGTGGTGTTCCTCTTAATATTATTCATATTAGTTTGCTAACTCGCATCTTTGCTAAAATGCTTGGATATAAAGCAGGAACGTTTACATTCCAAGCCGCGAATACGCATGTTTACAAGAACCATATTCAAGATGCTCTTATTCAAATTGAAAGAGAACCGTATGAATTTCCTACGGTAGAAATTAAAAAAGAAATCAAAACCATAGAGGATATTGAGAATTTGAAATTCGAAGATTTTGTTTTGAATGACTATAAATGTCACTCTCCTATTAAATATGAAATGGCGGTTTGAGAATGAAACTAGAATGGAAATGTGTTTTGGATGATGATTTTTCTATTTCAAAATAACAAACGAACATTATACATATGTTGTTGGTAATGAGAGAACGGCCAAAGACAATCGGTTGTCGGTTGTCACCATGAACTACAGACAAAAATTTACATATTCTCAAAATGTTAATTTGAGAAATATTGTAAAAATAGAGTTGTTGCGAAATAAATTACAAATACTGGTTGAAGAAAATAAAATATCCGTAGATATTGACTAAGTATGAAAATTGAATTAAAGATTTATACAGATGAATTTGAAAGATTCTACGCGGTTTCAACTTCCGAACCAATAGTTTATTGTTTTGATTCTGTAACCGGGACTGTTTATATGTCGTATAGTAACCAATTCTTTAATTTCGCTAACTCAAACATAAGAAAAATAATAAAATATAATATTTCATTTCAAAAATCCGTTAAATTATTAGCAAGCATATCAAAATGAAAATATTCTGGAAATTTTACAAACTAGGACCACATAATTACTTTCGCATAAACCCCAAAAAGTATGCATATGTTATTACCGATAAAGAAGAGAATGAACGAAAGATAATATCGTCAGCGTCGGGTGAAAAATTAATTATAAAATATCCAATAACTTTGAATATACGCAAGTTAGTATTTCTCGAAAAAGAAAGAACAGATTTATTCCGCAAATTTTCTAATAATAAAGTTATATTGGAAAAATATCATTATTAAAATAGAAAGAACAAAAATGAAAATAGTGTGGAGAATTGAAAAAATAAACTCGCAAAATATTAGATTCCACTGGTCGGGATATTTGAATTATTTATTTATATATGATATTCTTGGAAAATATTTTTACTTTAATGATATAGACAAAGTTTCAAGAAAAATGGTCAACATATTAAATTACAGAAAACTGATAAAACTTTGTATAGCTCATAAAAAGATATTGAATAATTTTAGATATAATAATATTTGTAAATTCTAAATATTTTCATGGGAACGTTACGTAATTTTATTTATCGAATTAAACTATTTTTCATTAAAAAGAAACCACATAAAATTGAAATTAAAATAAAACAATACGACCTTTATTATGACACTTGTGTATCTTTTCAATCAAGAGAAACAGGAATCAAAACAACAAAAATTTTAAGGTTTGTTTCTCATAGATATCATAAAATGCTAATGAGATATAAATACAAATTCTATCAATAGAACGAAGGTAATATGAAAATTCAATGGACGATTTTTAACAAAGACGGATATGTTTATTTTAATTATTGTTCATGTGTCAGGTATGTTTTTTATTACAATTACAATAACGATACCTATAGAATTAAAGACGCCTATACGAATTACAAAATAAAAATCAACAATATCAATTACAGAAAACTTCAGAAAACCGTAAGAAAAATAAAATCATTAAACGATGAAATGAAAAATAATGGATTTTATATTTAGCGTTTCCCAATTTCTGGAAGTTTAATCGCATCTCTTCCCGGAACCTTGATTCTCGCTTCATATCCTTTTTTAACATGAAGTGTCTTTGGTGATTCATAATCTTCACCAGCTTCCTTAGCTTTGTTGGCTTTCTTAGCATCATCCATATGTTTACGAGAAATCTCTGTTTCGATGACTTCTCTCAAGCGAGGAATCCAGTGAACAGGAACCGCAAATTCATCTTCTCCTAAAGCCTTGTCAAAAGCTTGGGTGTCGGTTTGAATGTGTTTGAATTTCTTTTTTTCAGATTCCAACTTGCTATTAGCTTTTGTCAACCATTCACCAATCTTCTTTTTCTTAGCATCTCCTGTCAAACGAATTCTCGCTCCAATGACAAACTTCTTGTAGAAACCTTCCATGATTCCAATTTCGATGACACGACACTGAGAGACTAATAGAAACGCATTCTTTTTAGATTCTTTCTTCTCTTTCTTTGTCAATGTGGTTTCAACTTCTTTTCCACCTTCAATGTGACGAATTTCAGCATTTCCTAACTTTCCAGCACGAAGACTTGTAATTCCTAAAGTGTAGAATTTTCCTTTTCCAATTCCGCCTGTCTTAGCTGCGGCTTGAATCAAACGGTCTGTGTATTTTGATTTGTATTTAGCTACAGCTTCGTCAATTGTAGAAGGCCCATCAATTGTAAACTTAGCTGGTTCGGATTCGGCAGTATCAACATTGACAGCATCTTTTGGAACGTCTTCAACCGGAACTTCAGCATCCGCTCCCGATTCAACAGCACCAATATCTTCAACGGAATCTGCTTTTTCAACAACCTTGTCATCAAGCTGTGTGTTAACAGGAATCTCTTCGGTTTCATTAAGAACTAAGGAAATATAATCACGAAATTTCATAGGTAATCCTCTTTGAACTATTTATGTTGTATATTTCCTTTAGAAAAAATAATGAGCCAAAGATAATAGATTACGCTTGGAATAATTATAAACGAGGAAATAACAAAACAACAAAAATAAAAATTTCGGCTTGACTTGTAAAAAATAATGGAGTAATATAAAGGTATGAGCAATTCTAAGTTTATTTCCGACGAATTTGATTTGGCATATGATGATGTGTTAATCAATCCTGTGTTCTCAACTATTATTTCACGTTTTGGTTCGGACGTAAATCCATACTATGAAGGAAAACTTCCGGTTGTTTCTGCTCCAATGGATTCGATTGTTTGTAAGAAGTTTTCCGAAGCAACCAAAGACAAAATTTACGCGGTTTTTAGTCACCGTTTCCAAACAAAAGAAAAGCAAATTCAAGACCTAAAAGATGGTGCTAATGGAGCGGTGATTTGCCTTCAGACTCCCGACGAAGAGATTTTAGAATATTTGGAAAATGGAGCCAAACATATTCTTCTTGATGTTGCTAATGGCGGGAACATTGCGGTTGTTGAAAAGCTAGATGACATTCAATGGGTTCGTGAAAAGGCAAAGTTGTGGGCAGGAAATGTTGCCAACGGATTGTCATATTTTCATTTGAGAGAATTGTGCGATTTTGTTTGTGTAGGAATAGGCAACGGCGCGGCATGTTCGACGAAAATCCAAACTTCTTGCGGACGGTCTTCACTTTCATCAATTCTAGAATGTGCTGAATTTTATCATGAAGGTTTTGCTAAGATTGTTGCTGACGGCGGAATTAAACAAAATGGTCACATCTGCACGGCACTCGCAGCCGGAGCACACCTTGTAATGCTTGGAAGTCGTTTCGCTTCTTGTGAGGAATCAGCATCAGAATTGGTAATTGGTGATAGATGTAATTACAAGAAATATCGAGGAATGGCATCCAGAGAAGTTAATGAAGAAGCGGGAAAACAAAACTTTTCGGTTGAAGGCGAGTCCGGTCTAATTCCTTGTATTGGTTCTGTTTCGGAAATGCTTTCACAAATTGACGCAAATCTAAGAAGTTCAATGTCATACGTTAACGCAAGAACATTAAACGAGTTTTCATCGAACGCAAAGTTTGTTAGAATATCTCAAAATGCTACGAACGAAAACAAAACAATTTTTAGATGACAACCAAAATAATTAAATCTTGTTCTAAAATTTATCTAATGGAACTTGGTTTTGTTCCTGGAACAGAAGTTACAATAATCACCAAAGTTTTCGGAATCATTGTTCTTTATTTTCGAGGAACTAAATACGCTCTAAGAACCGAAGATTTTTATTCGTTAACTTTTTATTAACATTTTTCCAAACATACAACCCACCCAAACTACTGTCTTTTATTTTCTCCAAACCAAATACAAATCTTAAAAACATTTCGCTTGACTTGGAAAAAATATTGAAGTATAATAATATCTCCAACCAATTGAGGCAAACATGTGTCAAACAGATAAATCCGGAAAGAGCGAAGGTTCGTGCTCTCGTCCATCTAAATCGCCCGCTTATTTCTATGTTGAATTTCTTGGCATTAAAGAACGCGAGATTGACACCAACAAACTTATGGGTGGCGAATCTGATTCAGGAGAAGAGTGGAAGAAAGCTCTAGGCGAAGGAAATCCACTAACAGACGGGCTTCCTAAAAAGTTTAAGATTCCGGAAGGCGACGTTTTCGGAACTACAATTTACGCAGAAAGCGGATTGTTCGTCCCGTCGGCAATTATTGACTATTTGAAATCTTCATTTAATTTGGACAAAGTTTCGTTCCAGTTAATTCATAAGATTTCTAAAGAAGAATATCAAGCGGAATTGGAGTATCAACAGCATCAAGAAGAATATAGGGAAATGTATAAGAAGCTTGAAGATGCGGTCAAAGCTAAGTCAGAAGAAAAGAAAACCGAAAAGAAAGAAGTCAAACTCAAGTATGATGTCCGGGACGAATTGGACAGTTTGATTTCATCGGTTGAATCTGGAAGACTACATGTTATTGGACCGGCGGCAGATGAACCCGATTTTGAAAAACCACCTTCTGATGATGATTTGCTTGGTGGAAATTTTGAATGGGGAGATGAATAACATGAGTAAATGTAGCGAGTGTCCTTATTCAAGTGGTGGAAGTAGAGATTCGTTGAGTGATATTTGTGACGGATGTCGAAACGACTCAGATACTGGATGGGGCGGATTCACAGACCATAGTATTGGAAAACATTTTTACACCTAATATGAACGCGAAGAATATCTACGGAACGTTTTTGATGATGAGGAAGAATAAGAATGCCAATAATTGAATATGTTTGTGACGATTGTCATCACACGGAAGAAATCTTTTACAAACAAAAATTTGATGATATTGTTCACCCAACAAACTGCCCGAACTGTTCTTCAGAAAAATACCACAACACTTTGCCGTCTTCATTTCTTTTCGATGTAGTCGATGGTTCAGCTTACAATGGTGGATACAAAGACTATAAAAGCCGAATGGGTGTAGAGGACCAAGTGAAAGTTCTAAATGGCCAGAAAGACCCGTGGTGAAAATTTCGCTTTATATATTCGAAGAAAAATATGATACGGTGTATGAGTTGGGTAATATAAAAATTCAGCACGAACTAATCTGTTTTGATACTGATAATATCGGTTGTCATGCTTCTTCTGAGGCAACGTGTTTTGTATCAACAATAGGATTGAGTGAAACTTTTATAGAAAACATAAAAGGAATGGTTGAACCTATTGAATATTTCAATGCTGCAAAGATTGTAACTCCAAACTTCTACAAACGGATGAAATTCAAAATAGATTATGAAGATTGAATTGGTTGTAACAGACGACACATCTTATGTAAAATTAAAGAACAACATTTTGGTTACTCTTGGAAGGGATGCCAGCGGATGTTTATGTTCTAGCAAATCATCGTGTTTTATTATAAATAAAGAATCACAAAATGCGTATATCTCATCTATTAAACATAATGGCTCGTTTTACACTTATGAACAAATATTCAAACAAACTGTTAACAGAGACTTCTACAGAAGAATGAAATTTCCTATTGACAAAATATGAAAATAGAACTAAAAATAACAAAATCTACAATCTATAACAGAAAAATTAAAAATCTTTTATTGGTATGCCCAACACACAAAGGTTGTATTTGTTCAACAAACGCATCGTGTTTTTTATTAAACAAATATAGTCAAGACGCATTCGTGTCTGAGGTCGCTAATTATGTCGATATATTTCTACACGAGGTTCAACGAAATTTCTACCGTCGGATGAAATTTAACTTAGATAAGATTTGAGAAAGAAAAGATGAACGACTGATAATCTTTTCTTATTATACAAACCAGTCAAACAGAGAGAATATATGAACCTTGATACTATTGTGAAGAACCAAAACCAAACTATTAGAAATCGTTCAAACTTGAGAAACATTGGAATTGATATTGACAACACGCTGTTTTACATTCCTATTGTAGAATATGTGAATGAAAAGTTTGGAGAGAGTTACAATCATTATGATATTAGTGATTGGTCTTTTTCAAACCTTCCTGAGCACATTCGTCAGGATATTTTCCAGCAGTTTAAGAATCCTGATTTCATGTGTCGCCTTCACAGTCTTCCGGGAGCGTTTTCTACCATCCGCGATTGGCATTCCGCTGGCCATCGTATTTTTCTTATCACCTCCAGAGACTTTTCAATTCGCCGTCAAACAGAAGATATGATTCGTAAGGAGTTTCTTGACTTGGTAGAAGAAGTTGGATTTGTTGGTCATGATAACAAGAAAGCGGCTCTAAAGTATTACCGTATCACCGATTTCATTGATGACTATTGTGTTGAAGATGGGTTGGAATTGAAGATTAACACTTGGCTGATTACAAACGAAAAGACTGTTTATAATCACTCCAAGCGAACTGATATGCGTTTGAATCAAGCTGCTGCACTTAAACATGTAAGGTTGCTAAATGACCATCGCGCTATTATTCATTAACATTCTTTTGCTCCTGTTTTTAATTAGAATTGTATTGGTTCTTGTTAATAAACTGGATAAACTGAACGACACTAACAAAGATTTCCATAACAAGAACGCAGACTTGTGGAAAGAAACTGCTGAAATTCTGCGAAACTATCTCTAAACCCCACAATCAAAAAGGACAAATAAACAATGCCTAGCGTATCAGAAATCAAGAACATTTTCGAAAAGACTCCAATCAAGCAGCCTATCCTTCTCAGGGGCGGTCACGGAATTGGTAAGTCGGAAATCTTCACGCAGATTGGAACAGACCTTGGTTACGACCGCGTAATTACTCTGTTTCTTGGTCAGGCAGCAGATGCGGGTGATATTATCGGTCTTCCAACTCGTATTCCGGTTGTTGTTGACGGCGAAGAAACTTTTATGACGGATTTCGCTCCTCCTAAGTGGTGGCCGCGAAATCAGGACGAAAAGGTTATCATCTTCCTTGATGAGCTTAACCGTGGAAAGCCAGAAATCATGCAGTGTGTGATGGATATGGTTCTAAATCGTGTTTTGAATGGCCGTCGTCTTCCTCCACACACCCGTATTGTTGGAGCAATGAATCCAATGGATGATGGGTATTATCAGGTTGAAGACCTTGACCCAGCATTCATTGACCGTTGGAACATTTATGATTTCACTCCTTCTGTTGAAGAGTGGTGTGATTGGGCGTTCAACAACGGAATCAATCCGCTTGTTCGCACATTCATTGCTCACCACCCTGACCATCTCGATCCTCCCAATTCGAAAGATAAGACAACGAAGTCGCAGGATGTTAACCCATCGCGTCGTTCTTGGGTCCGTATTTCCGATACTCTGAATGCCGCGCCTGAACTTCTTGATGCTAAGAATCTTTCGACGCTCGTTAACATGGTTATGGGTGTTGTTGGTTCGCGGTCAACTTCTCAGTTCAGGAAGTTTGTGAAGGAAATTAAACATTCTTACACGCCAGACATCATTCTTGAAAAGTGGGATGATGAAGTTAAGAAGGGTATCGGGGCGATGCAGATTCTTGATACTATGCAGGTCAACCAGTCAATTGAGTATTACATTCGTGAGAAGTTTGACAAGCTGAAGAAGAGTAAGCAGGATTCGCAGATGATTGCTTTGAATCTTCAGAACTATCTTGAGACAATTTCTCCGGAAGTTGCCGCCGATTTCTTTGACCGTCTTTCGCGAGCAAATAATCAGAAAGAGCCTTGGCCTAATCTGATTTGTGCAGCAAACGCAAATCTTGGAAAACGGTTCATCAAGGTTATGCGCGGCGAAGAACTCGAATCGTAATTCTTAAAAATGTGGGAGTAGAGAAATCTACTCCTACGTTATTTTTACATCTATATTTCATTAACAAAAAGGAAATAAATGGCCGACTTAAACAAAGCTAAAAAGCGGATGGACAAAATTGTTGTAAATTGGTTTGTCCAAGACCCGATGCTACTTGGTGCTTGGTCGCTGACAGAAAAGATTCCATGTAAAGATACAAAAAATATCGGAATCGATTCTCGTAGTCAACCCCCATGTATTCGTTACAATCCAAACTTCATCAATTCCCTGAACGATGAAGTTCTTGAACACGTCATGGCATCTCAGAGTTTTAAGATTCTTCTTCGTCACGCAACGACTCGTATTAAGAAGCCTAAAGAAGTTGCGGGCCTTGCTTCTGACATCACTGTTAATCAGATGTCTATGAAGAATCTTCCAAACATCGATGGTATTATGGACATCATTCCAATGCCTGGAAAATTCAATCTTGAGAAAAATCAGTGGCTTGAAAAGTATTATCGGGATATGATGGACAAACTCGACGAAACCAACGAAGATATCAACAAGATGTTTGGACCAAAGAAACAAAATTCTCCGGGCCAAAATCCTGGTGGACAATCGGGCCAAGGTGGAGAGGATGGTGACGAAGAATCTGATGGTCAAGGTTCTGGTAGTCAACAGGGAGATGAAGAGGGTGACGCCCAAGGTTCGGGAGATTCAAATCTTGATGAAGACGGTTTCCAGAAAGTTGGAAGTCAAAAAGAATCTCTGAAAGAAATGATGGACCCTCGCGGGGAAACCAACAAGAATTGGGGAGAAAACGTCGTTCTCGATGCTGATGTTCAGAACATGGTCAACGAGAAAAAAGGTTCCTCTAAGATGTGGGGAAAATTCACCGCAGATTTCCTTGGAGATATTGTTGCGGCAAACACCCCAAAAATCTCTTGGAAAGAAATCATTCGTCGGTTCAACACTTCCGTTGTTACAACCAGCACGGTTTCTACACGAAAGAAGGCGAATCGTCGTTTCGATCTTGATGCTCCTGGACGGCGGAGAGTATATACCACAAAAATCATTTTCGCAGTGGACGTTTCGGGTTCCATGAGTGATGATGATTTGGCCGAAGGTTTCGCGGTTATCAACTCTGTCTGTCGTCACGCCGAAATCGAATATGTTCTTTTCGATACAGAAATCAAGCTGGTTGAAAAGAAGATGAAGAAGGCGAAAGACAAGTTCAAGGTTAAGGGTCGTGGAGGCACTGATTTTGAAATGATGTGTCGTTACGCCGATGACCACAAAGCTGATGGAATGATTATTTTCACAGACGGTGATGCTCCAGCTCCAAATCCTCCAAAGAGTTGTAAAGTTCTTTGGCTGCTTACGAGCAAAGACAACAAGCCGCCAGTCGAGTGGGGATTTTCCGCCCATTTGGATAGAAACGAATCGTAAAATCCAAAGGCGGAACCAAAAATCCGCCTTTTCATAACTTACAATGAAGATAAAATTCCTAATAAGAACCAATTCAAATTTAACAGTTTTTGTTACTAAATGGTTATTGTTTTCTATCAAACACGACAAACTTTCTTATAGGTTTTTTATGACAAAGGTTTTCAAGATGCGCGTGACTCCCGCAAAGACATTCCCGAAAACTTAAATTTCTTCCGAAGAATGAAACACCACAAGGAAAAATAAAATGAAAAGAATCCAAAGAAAATGTCAGGATTGTGGGAATATGTTGGTTGGTGCTGAACTAACCGTTGGTCCTATTACACGATGTTTTAAGTGTAGCAATATTGAACAAGAACGAGACAGAATTAAGAATTCAGAACAAAAACAACCATTGAAAACTATTCTGAAAAAGATTAGTGATAATAAAAAAATAGTTTTTGTTTCAGATGTTAAAATTCCGTTGGATAAAGAACAATTTCTAACACAAGTATGTTCAACTTTGGAAACGGATTTGTTAGTAATAACGAGTAGCGGATATATGACGGTGTTGGACTATCAACAATATGATTTATATTTTAATAATCCAATAGATAATCCAATTAAAGACTTGTTGTATGATAAGGCAATATGGTGTAGTTCGTTGTCTAAATATGGAACGACCTTGTTCATCCAGTGCGATTGTTCACACCCGGAATTTACTTTGTCACAAATTCAATTTGATAAAAATAACAAAAATGTCAAAATAAACAATTTAATGCTTGATAACGATTTTTTGTTATATGTCTATGATAAAATGGAAGTTGATGAACGAGACCTTTACGAAAAACTTAAAAAGAAATATAATTAAACCGTTAGCGACATAAGTAAAAGGAAAAATAAAATGAAAAATATATTGGTTCTTCCAGGCGGCGGTGCTAAAGGTTATCTACAACTTTCGGTTCTTGTCTATCTTGAGAAACTTCTAAAGAAGCCGATTTCCCAATATTTTGATTTGATTGCTGCTACTTCTGTCGGTGGATTGAATGGTGCTGTTCTTGCTTCGGGGAAAGTTTCAGCAGAAGAATATTTTGAAGACTTCCAGCCAATCTGTTCGAAGACATTTACTAAAAACTATCTTCTTCGTCCTCCACTTATTAGTCCGATTTATTCTACCAAACATGTTATGAAATATGCTGATAAAGTTTTTGGTGACAAACTGATGAATTCTCTGAAGACTAAGTTGCTAATAACTTCTGTTTCGGAATTGGATGAAAGAACCCATTTCTTTAAGAGTTGGGAAGAAAAAGATGGAAATGAAAAGATTGTAGATGTTCTTCCGAGGACATTCGCCGCGCCCTATTTTTTCGGTCACAACATTGATGAAAAGAATCGGCAAGTCTGGATGGATGGTGCGACAGGTTTGAATAATGACCCAACAGATTTCGCTTTCATAGAAGCCGGTAGACAGGGTTGGGACAAATTTCGAATTCTTGTGATTGGAACTGGATATTCGAAAGAACCAGTGGGAACTTTTCATGATGTTAAAGAACACGGGCAGTTGAAACAAATACTAAAGTTTCTCGACCCTCTTTCTGGAGGTTTGGCGAGAGCACAGTATGAAGAACAACAGAAGAATCGTTATGTTGCTGAGGCATTGAAGAATCCAAATTTCAAATATGATTATGTGAACATCGAAATCACTAAAGAAATGGATGTTATGGATTATACTGATTTGGATGAGTATGATGTATTTGCTGAAATGATGAAAGCCAAATTATCATCTTTGGAATTGTGATGAAATTAACAACCTATCTGATAGACGGAAGAGCCGACAGACGAGCCTACGGTTTTTGGCGCGTTTCCAACAATTATAATTTTTTCGCAAGCACTTGGAACCGTTGTTATTTAGTTTTGTTTCAATCAAAAAATAAAGTTTGGGCTTCTAAATTAGGGAACCAAAAAAGAATTGAGAAAATATTTTCCAACATGGAACCAACAAATAGGTAAATATGGATTATTGTAAAAACAAACAATTTATAGCATTTATAAACAAAGAAAGTAAGGACAGATTTTGGTGTGATGGTTCTTTCGCTTGGGAAGAATATGCTCCAAAGATTCATCCATACGACACACCCGAACACAAACAAATAGCTAAAGAAATTTGCGAAAGTTTGTTTTGTTGGAGTGAAACTGGAGATATTGAAGCTGTAATTTTGACAGTTTCTAAAGAGCCATTTCCAATGATGACTAAAAAAGATAAACCCGCTCTTGTTGAAAAGTGGGAAAAAATATGTGATGATAAAAAGAAAGCATATTACGAAGAACAATCAAAAAAGAAACACAAGAAAGAAAACACCGAAGACACTTCGGTTGTGTCGGTTGACCAAATTGTTGTAACTCCAGTTGTTGAAACAAACCCCGAACCAATAAAGACAGTTAGGAAAACAAAAGAGCTTACTGTTAAAAAAGTTGAACCTACGCAAGTTGTAAAAGAGGAAAAGAAACGCTCTCCTCTCGAAATCAAAAGTTCCCAAAAGGAAAAGGAAACGAAGGTAACTACCGCGCCTTCTGAACCTAAAAAACAAGGCGGGTTGTCAAAAATATTAAAGAAAGGAAAAACATGAAGAAGATTCTATTCGGTGGTGTTGCTTGTGCTTTCGTTCTGATTGCTTGTCAGTCAAAGACAGAGGTTAGCAATACCGATTCGACAGTTGCTGATACTATTCTCGTTGACACGAATTTTGTTGATTCGTTTGTCACTGATACTGTTGTTTCTGATTCTGCTAAGTAATTTCAGAATTGAGGAGAGGAGATTTGCGTTTCCTCTCCTTTTATTTTCAAGGAGAACATAAATAATGAATGTAGCTAAATTGATTGCTCATCTACAAACATTTCCGGCATATTATGAAGTCGTGCTTGCGAAAAATTCAAAAGGTGATTGTTTTTCTCCCGCCGAAACTATTGGCGAATCTATGTTTGTTCCTTGGAAAGAAGTGCCGTTTGAAGGAAATGTTGGAGAGCTTGTTATCACCGACAAGAAAAAGAACAATTGTGTTTATTTGATTCCTAAGTTTTAATTTTTCCAAAGAGGTTATATCATGATTGGTCGCAGAACAGTTACTAAGCCCTACAAGATAATCAAGAGCACTCCGGGGGTCTACCTTGGGGCGTTGACAAGTGGTAGGAAAGTTTATACATTTGCCAAATCTCAAGAAGATGCTGTAGTTAGAATTCTAAGCACTCTGAAGTTCAACGAAAATATCAAATCTGTTTATCACGTTAATGATTTGGAGTCTTGATGGGACTTTTTGATACTGTTGTTTTGGAAATAGATGATAATAGATTTCTTAATCGTTTTACCAAAAAGATATTACATGAAAAGTTGAACGATATCTATTTCCAAACAAAGAGTCTTGGAAGTAACATGGTAAATTATCTTATTGATAGAGATGGGAGATTTCGAATAGATGACGGCCCTTATCTTTCTAATTTTTCAGGAAACTTTGAGATTTATCAAATGAGCCGTGGTTACTGGTTCAGTTTCATGATTTATATTAGTAGGGGTTGGTTGTCCAATATAACAGTTCAAGAGATTAAAATTACACAACCCAAAACCATAAATATTATTAACATCATACTGGAAGATTCTGTAACATTTGAGAATGAGAATTATTTACGGGACATATTAAAAAAACATGAAAAGAGTCGACATTGATTCGGAATTAAATCCGTTTTTTGACGCAACAGAACGCTATCTTATAAAATTTAATACGTGGAGAGAAAAGGAAGATTTTGCTGAAGAACACAATCATCTAATTGGGTCTCAAGAATTATCTGAACTAAAAACAAACGTAGAATATTTGATAGAGATAGATTATTATTCAGAATATCCATATATAACCGTAACTAAGAAAGACGAAATACTAAACAAAATAGAAACATTGTTAGACCATTTGAAAAACTGTTGCTTGTAGAAAGGAGAAAAAATGCCAATAGTTGATTACCAAGATTTGGGAACTGGTGAAATATTTGAAGTGTATATTCGCAGTGGAGAAATTCCCGAAGAAATGATAAATGAGAACACAGGAAACAAAGCCAAACGAATCTATTCCGGAAAAGTTGGTTTTGAATTCAAAGGAGCTGGTTTTTACGAGACAGATTATAAAAACAAGAATTAACAGAAAGTTTATATGCGATTTAACATACCAAAACAGACACTTACAAAAGAACAAGAGCTTGAACTTTTTAAGAAATACAATATTTTAGGAAACCTTCAATCAAAAATAACAAACGCAGACGATAAATTAAAGACGGAAAAAATAAGAGACAAGATAAGAGATACACTAATTCAACAAAACATGAGATTGGTTTTTAAGCTATCTCACAACCACGTAAGAAAATTAACATCAACAAATTTAGAATTCTCGGATATTGTTCAAATAGGAATGCTTGGACTAATGAAAGCTGTGGATGGTTTCGATCCAAATTCTGGTTACAAATTTTCATCATACGCATCTACATCTATTGATTTGACTATTCTCCGGCATATAAACAATCTCGGAAGAACCATAAGAATTCCCGAAAAGGTTAGTATAAAACATTTGAAGCTGGCAAAACAACAAAAAAATGATTTGAATGACGCAAATATAGAAAATGTTTCAATTTACAACATTTTGTTTGGAAGTAATGATAATTCGGATGAGTCGTTGAGCTACGTTAGAAATGATGTGGATTTTGATACTGTGTTTTTTGAGCAAGACTTAAAAACCTTTATGATGTGTTTAACCGACAAAGAACTTTACGCGATTACTAATTTCTACGGTCTTTTTGACAAGCCAAGTATAAACACAAGAGAAATTTCAAAACTTTTAGATGTGTCTACACAAACGGTTTACACTATATTAAAAACTGGAATAGAAAAACTACAAAAGAGAAAAGAACTAATTGAAGGTTGGGCAAATTATGAGCAAACGTAAAATACGACAAGTTTTGAATAAAGAATCGGGAATATACCATCTTGTAAATGAGAGCGTTGAGCAAAATGCTGGCGAATCTCCGGGTGGATATTTTATCGAAAAGTCGCGTAAAACTGAACTGTTTAGATTACAAGAAAGACAAACGACGGCAGAAACACCAAAAGAAAAATCTTGGATTGAAAAAATAAAAGAGTGGTTTTTTGGATGAAATTAAATCTGATTGTTAAAGATGGATTTTACAGAGGGAGTCCTATAAAATATCAAACGCTGATTTACAACTTTTATTATCATTTGAACATAAAAGTTGATAATATAAATTTCTATGTACGCGAAAACCGATTGAAAGAAAGAATGCGAAAATGGTGGCCTAGAAAGTGATTAAATCCCAAGCAGCGATGTATTTTCGCAAATCGGAAATTCTATTCAACCATCCTTTGAGAAATACTTTTTGTGAAGGGTTGTTTTTGACGATTCGGTTATAAAATTCTTCACGCAATTTGAACAGAGTTTCGATGTTGCCTTTTGCGAGAGAATGAAATTTTTTGGCGCGGTTCAGCCCCGAGTTGACCGCCAAATCAAAAATTATACAAGCGTATTTCCCATCTTCTAGTTTGTCACAACCAGCTTTAATCCAATAATTATATTTGTAAATCTTAACAACCTCTTCCATCTCAATGTAAAGAACCGATTGTGTTGGTATGTTCACAGATTCTCTGAATTCACTGTAAGCGGCCTGACAAATACCCTTATTGGTGGCCCCTTGTTTGTCGTTTGGATGATTTACATATCCACCTTCTTTGGAAAGCACGAATCCAAGGGCCTTATCAAAATCTAATTTAGTTGTCATATTCTTTTCTCCATCTACAAACTATTTAGGAAAATGATAAGTAATAATAAGAGGAATTTTACAATGAAAGAGAAACAACTATCTTCCGGATTTTTAATAAGATGTGTGGACAAGTTTTTAATTTGTCGTTCGTTTTCAGATGATTTGTCAAATTTGGACAGTGGAAAATGGACTATTCCAAAAGGGCATGTTGAAGATGGAGAAACAACATTAGAAGCTGCTTATAGAGAAACAAAAGAAGAATGTGGATTAGATTTGAAATCTCTTCCATATGTTGACGTTTGGAAACATTTTTCTCATATGTATAGCTTAAGAAACAAAGACGTTGTTGTGTTTTTTGCCGAAGATAAAACAGGAATGCTAATGGATGAAAAACTTTTCTGTAGTTCATTTATTGATGACGACGTAACCAAACCGGAGATAGATTCTTATAAATGGGTGACTTACAAAGACGCAAAAGTAATTATTTCAAGAAGTCAGCAAGAATTGTTCTCTAAAAAGATGCCTTGGATACGTGATTTGAAAAAAGATAAATAGTTATATGATGGGATTTAGAGAATTTTACGAATCAAAAACTGAAAGAGATACAAATCAATTTGTAACAGTTTATCATATTTCTCCCGAAGGTGATATAAAACATTTTCGCCCGAAAGTTAATAGAATTCTAAAAGACGAAGTTGTGTTTTTCTCGCCAAGTTTTCATAGCTTAATTGTTGATTGGGCTCCTTACGTAAAATATCGCAGAGGAAAAACACGAAGAGGAATTCACGACAACACCGATTCGTATAAAACGTTGTATCTATACACTGTTAAAATTCCAAAATCGGTTTATAAAGATGCTATGACCTACATGAACAAAAAATATGATGAAGATACAACAACGGACGGAGATCCTGGGTTTTGGTATTGGGGTTCTCAAATAGCACTAACCAAAGACCAATTGGAAACTATCAAAATATCAAATGTCAGAAAACTAACAACATCAGAATATCACAAACTATATAAATCCGAAAACTTTAATAACCGAAATAGTAGTAATTACAAACTGTTAGATTTGTCATCATTGAAAAAATTACCAAAAGACTGGTTAAATGTATTCCATATTAAATTATTAGAAACAATTTATGATTTAGACAAAACCAAACAGTCTTCGGAAAAATTTCAAAAATTGAACGAAAGACTAATGCGAATCAGATTAAAATGTGGTTTTTCTAACTGTGTCATAATTCCCACAAAAGATGTTGATAAAACCGAATTTGAAAAAATAGAACGTGAATTTCAGTCTATACAAAATCCAAAATCTTCAAGAGACAAAAACAAAGAACGCACAGACCGAATGGAAAAGGTTATTGATTCTCTTCGTAAAAGTGATTCTGAGGCGGTTAAGAAAATAGTTCTTCCTAAATTTGAAAAACTATATGCAGATGGTAATTATGAAGATTTCAAAAAAGCCATAGAATTTTACAAAAATTGGATACGAAAATGAAATTCAAAACTTTTTATTTGAACGAAGCTGTCTCCGAAAAAGACAAAAATGTAAAGTCTTTGAAGAACTTTTTATCGGGGTTCCTTCAGAAAGACCCAACATCTACAACTAAAAGAGAAAAAGGATTAGTTATCAAATTTTCCCCAATTGGTTCGTGGACAACATTTATAAACTATCTCAACAACAATCTTCCTGGTTATAAATTTGTTGATTCTAAATCTAATGAAAACGACTTAGCTTACAAATCTAACAAACTTTTCTTTTGGGCTAGACAAGTCGGAACAGATGGGTTAATTTATGTAACAGACACAAAAAATCCAAAAGAGCCAGATTGGGGAGAAAATGTAGAATCTCCTGAAACGGAACCAACAGAACCATCACCTACAGAAATCGAACCTGAAATTCCAGCAGAAGCAGCCGCAGAATCTCCTGAAGCATAAATAGTTCAAAGAGGAAACTAAAAATGAATTATGATAATATTTTGAAAAGTGCGAACTATTTTCTTGGAGAAGATTTTCAAAACTCACCAACGGCTAATGCTCCACAAGTTCCAAACTCTGATGTGATTCGTAATGATTATACTTCTATTTTCCCACACGGGTTTACAACCGACGCAACAACTTTATCAGAAAAAGAAATTCAGGCGGTAATTGACACGGTTGCTGAGTGTAATGATTTGCGGCATCTTCTGGCTTATAAGAAACAGAACGAAGATAATATCGCAACACTAAAAACACTTGGACAAAATAACCGAATTAACGATTTGACTGTTCGTGATTTCATTGTTGAACGCGCAATAGCTATCAAGAATTCTCGCGCTCCACATTTAGAAAACTAATTCTTCCAAAGTTATTTTCTAAAGTTTCATATTTTTCGCTTGACTTGTGAAAAATAACAACGTATTCTATTATTTGAAGAAAGGTCTGCTCTGTCATGGTAAAGCCGAGAGATGTCAATTTTATTGATATTCTAACCGATTACACTAAAAAGAATCGGATAAAAAACTATTACACTGTCGGAGCAATCCTTGTTGAAAAACGTGACATTTTGAGTTGGGGATTGAATGATTACAAGAAAACTAATCCACACACGCCCCAGCTTAGTAATTACATTATTCCAACTCATGCTGAAGTGAACTGCATTTCAAAATATATTTCCAAAAGAAACTATATAAATGACAACATGACATTATATGTTGTTGGACTCACTAAAGCAAACGAACCAAATTACACTATCTCATCAAAACCATGTGAATCTTGTATGAATTATATTTTTGATGTGTGTGGATTGAAAAGGGTAGTGTATGTCGACAACAACGGTGGCAACATCAGCATTCGGGAGCGGGAGTTATTCCAATAATACAAGTAACACATTAGTATATACAAGTGGGTATTCATATTCTGGTCTTACTTGGCCACTATTCACAAAACCTGATAGAAGTCAGAAACTTTCTTATGTAATTCAAATAATGAAGCTCAACGAAAAAAGAAAAACAACTGATAGAACTTTGAAAATCTACGAAATTTTATGCTCAACTGTTCATGAAACTTCGTTGGTTACCGAGAAATTACTTGAAAAATACTCAAACATAATGAAGATAGCCGAAGGTAACTCTGCGGTTTGGTTAATGTTATCAAAAGATTCAGACAAAGATGTTTCGGAAATCGCGACATTCATAATTCAACATTACTAACAGAAAGTAATTCATGCTCATTTATTCAATCTATCATTTTGGATTTCTTTGGGGAATCTTTTCAGTTGTTCTATTTTTTCCTTTTATAGCTATCTCTTTAGCAGTTCATGAATTTGGACATGCTTTCGCCGCCTATCTTTATGGCGACGATACTGCCAAAAACCAAGGGCGGCTTACGATGAATCCACTAAAACATTTAGATTTTTATGGAACAATACTGATGTTGTTTGTTGGAATTGGTTACGCGAAACCTGTTCCAATTCAAGTTCATAAATTTAGAAAATTGAAAGAAGGATATTTCGTAGTATCTATCGCCGGAATAGTTGGAAATCTTCTAATGTTTACTGCCGCTGGTATAATTGGTAGATTTCTTCCCGAATATTTGAAATTCATCCCGCAACTCATCATGCTGATTAACGCAAGTTTGGCAATTTTTAATTTGTTTCCAATCTTTCCGATGGATGGTGGAAGAATATTAGAATGTATTTCGGATAAAGGTAGAAATATTTCTGTCTGGCTTACGAAAAACAATCTTGTGGCGTTGGCGCTAATGTTGTTTTCTGCGTTCTACATACTACCATTCTTGTCAACAAATGTTATAAATCCCGTGATTAACGCAATTTTGTTTTGAATTTAATTTTCACCAAAGATAAAATAATAGCATATCCCTCTTCAACGGGATAAACTACGAAAGGTGAAATATGATTAAGTCAAAGCAGCAAGTTCGTGATAGTTGGTATGAGTCGGAACGTGCTCGTCGTCGTCTAGCAGAGGAAGGTTCGGTTCAGTCGTTAACTCTTCCTGAAATTGAGTCTCTTCTTGAGATTCCTTTTGATAAGACTGAGCTACGCGCCGAAAGGAAGCGCCGTCTGGAGCGTCTTCGTTATGCCCGAATCATGGCAAATCCATCGACCCGTTCAGCTTATCGGGAACATAAGCGAAATTATCGCCAGTCTGTAAGGGAGTGGTAATAAAGAAGGCGGGAATCAAAAGTTCCCGCCTTTTATTTTGAATTTCTTTTCCTCCAAAGATAAAATAACTTTAGAGGACTCTGTATGAAAAAAGTATTCGATATAAATTCTGACAAAATAAATGAAATAATTATAGACAAAAATCGGTATTACTTAAAAATAAATAGCTCAGATTCAATTGAAGATATTGCTGAAACTTTTCGTAAAATTGTCGGAAATAATTTCAACAACCAAGTCGAAACCGGAACGGAAGCAAATACATATAATCATAACTTTAAGAATTATCATCCAAATACAGATTGTGGGTTCAAGTCAACAGGTGTGAAATTAAAAAATCACAAGTATGGTTGGTGGGCTATAAGATTCTTAAATGTTTATAAAACTAACAGTCAAGCATATCGTTGGGGAGCTACATACGTTTCGGACGTGAGATACAATAATGCTTTACTGATAGACCACGACCGACAAGAATTTCGTTTCATAATTCCAGCAAACACAATCTTAGAATTTCCAATTTCAAAATATATCAAATACATAAAAGATTCTTTCAAAGCATCAGACGAAAGAAAAAAAGACGCAAACATCAAAAAGTTTGTTAGTTCTTTGACGTGGATGGGAATCTTTGGAGAATTTAGAGAATTTGGCTGGGAAGATATTGGATTGACAAAATCACATGATGAGTTTTCGTATCGGGCTCAGATGAAAAATGGAAGATTACTGGAGATTAAACTTCAAAAGAATTCCGAAGAAGATAATCCGTTGTTTACTATTTGGATGGTAAAAGGCCAACTCGGAAAAGACATCACAAAAGAAGCAATGATGAAATTGGTTGATTCCCTCTTGACAATGGGACAGCTTACAGGAAAGAGAATTGTTAATGAGTAAGAGAAATGTAAAAACGTTTGATGAAATAAAAACATTGTCGTTTGATGATATTGTCAAGAATAAAGTATTTTGGAATCAGAAGTTCCAGGAGTTTCGTTTGAACTTATTGAACGACAGCATTCAAATCTTCTAAAAACAGTTATGATTAAAGTTGGAAGATATACAAAAATTGAAGCGGTTTATAAAAAGGAAGTTGAAGAAAACTATTTTTCGCTAAAAGATTCTCAATATTATACAATAAAAATGGAACAATTAACAAAAGATAATCTTATCAAATTATTAAAAACATTAAACGAAATTGGAGAGATTAAATGAAATATCTTGAAACAAATTTAATAGATGCTACCAATGAAAAGTTTTTAGAAATATCAGCCGTCAAACTGGCGGATAATAACGACATTGCTAAAATTATAATTGAAGCTTTTGAAAAGAATGGTTATAAAAAAGCAAATGGTAGCGGAAGTTATATGAATTGGTATGAATCAACTTCGTTTTCATTCAAATATGGATTCAGAGATTACATAAGATTCGGAATTTATAAAACGGCTGCAATAAACGCATGTTGTAATTTTTCCCCATCAGCAAATATTATAGAAACCTGTATACAAACCAAGACACACCAAACCACAATTCCCCACCCAAAGACGCCGAATAAATTTCTAACCCATCAAATTATAACAATTGATTTTTCTCTACTTGACCAAATGATAGCGGAGCACAAAGTTAAGAAAGTTGAAATTAAGCAGAACAAATCTGTTTCAAAATTCAAGAAAGATTTGTTTTTGCCTTGGTTCATGGGGCATATTCAAGAAGTTATTCCAGATTTCGAAAAAGCAAATGTTGGTAGTCGCCATAACATTATCGCCAGTTATCAATCACAAACTCTTAGGTTTAATATTGAATCGCGGGAGATGACCAAGAAGGAATTCTCCGATATTGAGTTTGATGATATTCGGTTCAAAATAAATATGAGAATTGAAAAACAAGGTTTCAATTCTTCGGGACTAAGCATGGACGGATTGAAAAATGCCCTGGCTAATTTCAAAGAGATAAAAAAGTTTGTTGATTCAGAAGATGAAAAATTCAAAAATGATACCAAACCATTTTTGAAAAACATGTCGGATATTGAAAATCAAATAGCAATTCTAAATCAAGAAAAACATAAGACAAAAGAAAAAATAGAAGCTTTGAAAGTTGAATCAAAAAAGAGAATCGCGAAATTTGCCAATACCATCAAGAACAATTAACGGAACGCCTATAAGAAATGTGAAGAAAGAAATTGGTTCTGATTGTAATTGTTCTCTTTCTAAAACAATTCTGATTGGAGAAGTTTTGATAGATAATTCTTGGCACAAAACAAAATGGAATCTTGATGGAACAAATATTTCCGGTGTAGAACGTTGGCGGCTAAATATTTCAAATGCCGCAGATTCTGAAACCCGAAATATTTGAAGATAAAGATTTGGATTTGTATTGTACAAAAGATTTGTTCAAAAAAGCCAAACTTCTATACCAAAAAGATAATATTAAAATATATTGGAAATCCGCCGATAAAAATAGAATCATTGACGAAGATTACGGCTTTTTAATTCTGAAAAACAAACTAATTGGCGTTGTTGAATTTTGGTTCCAAGAGTTTGAAAAGATTAAAATTCCAAAAATAAAAAATTCAACAATCCTAAAAGAACATCGCGGAAATGGATACGCCACACTTATCTATGAAACTCTTTACAAAAAGTTCGGTGGATTGATTTCGGATGTAACATTAAATGGAAACAAACGAACTCCTTCAGGAAGTTATGGATTATGGTTGCGGTTAATGAAAAGGCACGACCATTTTATTTTTGACGAACGCGATGACAAATTTATCAAATATACAAAATATTGCGCATTTGAATCTATTAGAAAAGGCTACCGCAGAGTTGTAATAATACAAAGTAAAAATAAGAAATATTTCAAAATTTCCGCTTGACTTGGAAAAAATAAGAGAGTAAATTTAATAAAAGTTGTTCAGAAAGGACAACCAAACAAACTCAATTTTCACAATTCTTAAACAGAAAGGAAATACTATGAAAAAGGCTATTATAAACATGGCCGTGGTCATGCTTTCCTTCACGGTAATGGGAAACAGTTCTAACTCATTTGAAAAAATCATTGAAGAAGAACAGGCACTAGACATTCATGAAATTTATCCTCCCAAAGATTTTAATTACGAAATATATTATTACATTGAAAAATTAGCATCAGAACTAAAAATAAACCCGGAAGATTTGTTCCAGTTGATATATTTCGAAACTGCTGGGACGATGAATCCAAAAATTGAAAATCCAAAGTCTTCTGCGAAAGGTCTGATTCAATTTACAGACGCTTCCTCAAGAAAATTGAAAGATTCTTCCGGCAGCAAATACATTTCGTCTTTTGATTTGATTACAAAATGTGGAACGGTTGAGTGTCAGTTATCAACACCCTCAAGAAATAATAACCTTGGAGGGCCAGTTTATCAATATCTTCGTAAATTCAAAAACTTAAATACAAAAGAAAAATTGTTCATGGCGGTATTCTATCCTAACGCAATCGGAAAAGGCGATTATGAATTTTCCAAAGAAATCTCGGAATTGAACTCGGGAATTAGTAAAGTATCGGATTATGTAAAACAGGCAGATGCTAGAATGCCTAAGAAAGATGGGTTTAATGATTGATGTTAAAGCGTATGCGTTTAACTACAAACCTCTACTAAAATCTGAAAACGGTTTTATAATTTCGAAACCCGAATTAACTTTATATTTTGGTTTTGAATATTCCGATAGCGCAGAATCGGTTTTGCGAAAGAATGGGAAATTTGAATCCAAACAACCACAATAAAGTTGTTTTTCCATTTAGTATCAATTTGAATCTTGAAGAAGAGTATGAAGAGGCCGCGATATGTAATTTAATATCCCGAATCAAAACACTAATAGAAAATCCTATGAATGCTATTCTAAACAAGCACGACAACGATGCTCGTATTAAAAAATTGTCCGATGTCTTGCTTGTTTGTTTCAATACAGACGAAGCAAAATTTATTGAATAGCTTTGGAAAATTAACAATTATTACAAGCATAAACGAATCTTTTCAAAAAATTTTAATTGCCTTGTTAAAAATAACGGGGTATATTAAACGAAAGCCCAAAGTGGGGCAGTCAACCAAACCAGCCAGAAAGGTAATCTATGTCAACAGAAACAGTTAACGATCCACGCGCAAGAGCCATCCTCAAGGGTGTTCGTAAGGAAAACGATGAGGTAATCGCCACGCTCATTCTTGAACCAACTGAGGAGAATCACAAGACCATTATGGACCTCGGGTACGAAATCACCGACCACGACCAGATTGAGTGGGATATGAGCATTCCCAATCATGAGGCTCTCGGAATTGATAACTTCGGGGATTTCCTGTCGTCGTCTACTCAGTGGATTATGGCACTCAAGGACGAGTATGTTCCTAAGCGCGAGTTTGCGAAGATTCTCATCGAATTCTTTCACGAAATCGTTGACGGGCGCTCCCAGAAGTGAATTGCCGCGCTCTATGATTACTGTAAAAGAAGTTGTCGGATACAAACTCATAGAGCGCGAAATTCCTTTCAGGGTTTTGAAAGATGCTAAATGTTATTGCGAAATTTGTAAATCTCCGATAGAAATTCATTCAAAAATAAAATTTGGCATCTTTAATTATCCTAAAGATTATATTCATGATAAATTTTACGAACTAATGTATATTTCCAAATACGGAAGCTTCAACCAAAAGATTTCTACTTACGAAAACCGAGCCGATATTCAAAAATATCCGGACATCTATTTAAATTTTACTTTCACAACTTTCGATGCTGTTCCTCTACTAAATAATAATGCGGCGTGTGTGATGTATCTAAATCACGAAGACCAAGCCATTCGGTTCTTTTCAAATTTTCTAATCACATTCGAAATCGATGAGATAAAATATATTTAGTAGGAGATTTGCGATGTTGCTCGATAATAAAAACTATGTTACTCGTAATGGAAAAGATGTATTTAATGTGTTCAATAGAAAGACAATGACAAATGAAAGTGTGTTTTCTTACTTTCTTGAATGGATAAAGAAAAATAAAGATTCGGAAATTTTAGCCGACGAAATCGTTTCAAATTTAAGTTCTTCAATAAAATTCCCATTTGTTGGAATTTTCTACTCTTCAAAAAACAAAAGATGGATTATAGACAACTGGACTCTTAGCGGAAAATACGATACCGACGAAAGTCCAAATGATTTAGTTCGTTTGAAAGGATAAAATTGAAAATCAAGTTCATTCGTAAAGGTTTCGCAAACAATTCATCTTCGTCGCATTCTATTATCTTTACAAATAAAAACTTTGATAAGATTTCTGATAACGACGAAGGATATTTTGGTTGGAATAATTTCACATGTTCTTCAAGATATTCTAAAGAAAAATATTTGTTGATTATGCTGATTGACAATATGTCTCAGTATTCTAAAAGTCAAACCCAATTTTACTCTAAACGTTCTATAAAAAGCAAACATGACTGGACATGTAATCCAATTGTTTATAAAGTCGGAACTCGAATGATTCTGGATTTCAACGAATATAAAAGCGAAGAATACGTTTACATCATCAAGAATGATTTGGTTGAATTTGGTTACGACAAGGTATTTCGACATTTCGATGAGATTCTTTCGGAACTAGCAAGCAACTATGATGGAATCGATCATCAAAGTGTTATTCGTCTTCCTAACAACGCGAAAACCGGATTCGTCGATCATAATTTTGCGAAAGCTCTTTGTAAGACGGTTATTGAACAAGATTTTGTTATTCTTGGTGGAAATGATAATGATTGTGACGACCACGAGTATTCTTCTTACAACGAAGGCCATGAACTAATAACATTTTTGAAAAGCATCAAATACACATCCCCTGTTATAGTTTACGATTCTTTGAACGATGATTATATTATTCAAGATAAAGACGAAGGGCACTTGTATCGCATTTCTTTCACTTCCGAAGAAACGGTCAAGTCAGCGTTTCCAACTCTTGTAGATATTTCAATCACATCCTTCTGTGACAAGGGGTGCTCGTTTTGCTATCAGGAATCCACGTCTAAAGGAAAACATGCCGATTTGGATGTGATTAAAACCATTCTTGATGAATTAAAAAAAGAAGGATGCCTGGAAGTTGTTTTTGGTGGAGGAGAGCCAACATCACACCCTAAGTTTTTAGACATCATTTCTTACGCGAAAGGTCTTGGGTTAACAGTTGGCGTTACGACCAAAAACTACAATCTTGATAAGAACAAGAAAATAGAAGAAATAATGAAAAACATCAACACGATGGCATTTTCATGTAATTCTTTGGAAGAAACCAAAAATGTTACCGAAACTATAAACAACATTCAAGAGATTGTTTATAACAAAACCAAATTCTATTATCAGGCAATTCTTGGATTGAATGATTTGGATTCTTTGATGTCACAAGTAAAACATGTGATCGAAGATGGAAGTTACAACGCTAACAATTTCAACTTCCTCGGTTTCAAAGACTTTGGCTTTGGTAAGAATACGAAGCAAAATCCTGTAGACGGCTGGATTGAAAGATTCACAAGTCTAGATGATTACCAAAGTATTTCTCTCGGAGTTGATTCTGTTGTTGTTAAAAAATACAAACAAGAACTCCTTTCAGCTAACGTAAATCCAAGATTTCTGGTTGGTGAAGAGGGAAAGTTTTCTTGCTACATCGACGCAGTAAAAAACAAAATTGCGGCGAGTTCTTTCACAGAAACCATGTTTGATTTTGATTCGAACTGGCTTCAAACCTACAAAACATTCTAAGGAGAAATAACATGAGCAAAGCTAGAACTATTGGGTTTCTTGTCCATCAAGGAATACTGGACGTTGGTGATTCGTTTCGTCTTGTTGGGGAAACATTTGAACGAATCATTTCGGAAATTGATTATGATAACAATGAAGTTGCTCTAAAAAATGGTGCGGGGGTTTTCGGGTTTTCTGAAAAAGTATATCCAAATAAAATTATCAAGAAAAACGAATCTGATAAAGAATACACAATTTCTTTCAAGGTTGAACTTGATATGGAATATGTAGACAACGAGTCTTTTTCGTTTGAAGAAGCGTTGAGCAAATTCAGGAGTATGAAGCCTTGGGTGGTTATCACGAAATCTAAAGCCGTCGATCATCACACAGACCCTGAAATTTTTGCTATCACCGAAAATGAAAAATGACAGCAACTAATTATTATTAATTAACAACATATATTATCAATATTTGTTCTATATATGTTGTTCGCAGAATGTGGATTTGCCACTTCATCAACAAATTTCCTGCATTACACAAAAATTCGTGGAAGAGTTTGGGGAAGGAATCAATCCCAGTTTGGTTTGCTGCGGCATTTTCTCCAATTCCTGGATTTGGAATTTTGATGATGTGTCTTTTGACAAGGGATTTTTCTTTTCGTTATTATAAACCGAAAGTAATAATGAAAATAAATTATCTTGGAAAAGTGGATGTTGGGTATGCCCCGAAATATCTAAAACCCGAAAACATAAACAAATTTTTGTATGAATATCAAATCCTAGACGAATACAAATACAAACAAACTTCCAGATTAACAAAAGCATTGTCTGGAAACTTCCTCAAACAGAAAGAAAATAAGCATGTATAACAATCTTCCAATGCCTACGGTTATTGAACGAGTCGGAAATACTGAAAAATATTACGACCTTATTTCTAAACACTTTGAACATCGCAACGTCTTTCTTGTTGGCGGTGTGAATCAAGCTTCCGCATTTACCGTAATCGCCCAGCTCATGTATTTGGATTCTCAGGATTCGTCTACACCTATCAATTTTTACATCAGTTCAAACGGAGGAAGTGTTATTGATGGTCTCGCCATTCTCGATACTATGAATACTATCAAAGCACCGATTAACATGATTGGTTTTGGTGTGTGTGCGTCAATGGGGGCGTTTCTTCTCGCTTCCGGAAAGAAATGTGAAAAATCATCAAGAAAAGGTCTAAAAAACATTCAAATTATGACTCACCACGTTTCTGGTGGAGCTGGCGGACAAGCGTCAGATATTGTTATAACAGCAAAGCAGATGACTAAGTTGAACGACCGTCTAAAGAATTATATGGAAAAGTTTACCAACCAATCCTCCGAAGAAATCGACCGCATCTTCGCAAGAGATTATTGGATGGATGCTGATGAAGCCCTTAAACTGGGACTAATCGATGGTGTGATTTGAAATTTGGCATTGTCATTTCGGATTGGATGGAGTTTGGTTTTGTTGCCATCCAATTCAACAGCAACACAAACATAATGTGTGAAAAAATAATATTCAACAAAGACGAAAATGTAACAAAAGATAATTATAAAAATTTTCACGATGATAATATTTTCAAAGAAACGGTATTCGTGAAAAAGAATGTAATTATAAACGTAGTCCGCCACGGATTAAAATTGGAGAGAATCAAATGTTAGTTGAAAAATTAAACGAAGATATCAAAACCGCTATGAAAGAAAAGAATTCCGAAAAGCTTTTGGCTCTACGAACTCTTTATTCAGATGTTAAGAATATAGCGATTAAAGATAGCCGAAAAGAACTTACTGACGAAGATGTTCTAACGGCTGTTCAAAAAGCTATTAAACAGCGTTCGGATTCCGCTACCCAATTTAGGAACGGCGGAAGAATTGAATTGGCCGAAACCGAAGAAGCTCAAATCAATTTTTACAAAGTATATCTTCCAGAGCAGTTAACCAATGAACAGCTTGAAATCCTTGTTAGACAGGTTATATTGACTGTTGGGGCTACTACAAAAAAGGATATTGGTCGTGTTATGAAAGAACTAACCCCAAGAATCAAAGGCAAAGCGGATATGCGAGAAGTAAATTCAATTATTTCGGGAATTCTACAGTAACCAAATGTTCTACGCTATTTGGATTCCGTTAGCAATCATTTTCAATGTTGTTCAAGCTTTCTTATCAACAAAAGTAGCATCTGACAAAATGTTCTTCTTTTTGATTTGGGCTTGGGGAACGCTGCCGGTTTGGGCGTTGGTTGCTAAATATTCCAAAAACTTGTTCTTTGATGCTGTTCTGTATGATTCAATAATTATTATTTCTTATTCTCTTTCTCTTCTACATTTCACCAAAACAGAATTAAAACCTATGAATGTGGTAGGTTTATTTTTATTGTTTGTTTCTGTAGTTCTAATAAAACTGTAAGGAATCCATGAAAAGATTTTGTATTATCTCAGGTCACGGCTTTATGGCTGGATTTAATTTTGAAAACGAAGAGAACGAAAAGAATCTGATAAACAAAATTGGTCACGTTTGGGAATATTATCATAACGATTTTCGAATTATGTTTTCCGGTGAGGGAGAACTTAAATTATTTGGCCCGAATAATATGTGGAACAAAATTTATACATCTGATGATTTTTGCGAATGGTTGAAAGATATAATTGAATTGAAAACGTCTACATTTGTTCTCCAAGAAAGAAGCAAACAAATCTATGTTGACCAAATGGATGAATCCCCGTTGAGAAAACATTTATTCAAGAAATTGATAGAACAGGCAGAAAAAGAATTGGAAAGAGATAAGAAATTTATCGAACAATTGAACCGGTTAATAAAAGATATTAAGGAGTTTTCAATATGAAGATTTCGTTATATTTGACAGGGCGGTCGTTGTTTTATTGTATAAACGATAACCATAAGTCCTGGCAATTTTTCTCATTGGGTAACGGATATTCTCATGATTATACCGTTAGAAACAAATTTGGAATTTGTTAATGAAAATAAAGCTTAAAATTACACAGGATTGTTTGTTTTATAGTTATGACATAATTAACAATAAACCAAAAAGAAAACAACAAACGTTTTCGGCTGAATTGAAACATTTGTCGTTTACTGGCTGTATTAGAAGAAACAAATATAGATTCGTTTCGTCAGTTAACAACGTTTGGGACTGGTAGCTGTGAAAATAAAATTATTGTTACACCACGATGATTATTACAAATACAATTTATATTGTCTTCAAACTTGTGTGCGTGGAAAATTTGTAAATATGAGTCAATTACATATTTTACAACCTATGTTTGGATATCATGAGAAAATAAGAAAACAATTTGGAATTTGCTACTATGCGCGAAACCCTAAATGTCAATCATACAGAAAGAAGCACCAATGAAAGCTCTTGAATATACCGGACCACGTTGCGACCAAGCAGTCGATATCGCCATTTTCAATTCAACCATGACTGAAATTCTTCTTGGTCGTAAAGAACACCAACCTCATTTTCGTTTCATTGGTGGGTTCTCTTCAGTTGATTCAGATTCCCTTGAAGAAGATGCCATAAGAGAAGTTGAAGAAGAAACTGGATTGGTTGTTGAAAATCCAGCATATGTCGGAAGTCGCAAAGTTGACGACCCAAGATACCACGGAACAATTCACGCAATCAAAACGTGCTTGTTCTTTACTATTGGTTATGAAGGAACAGCAAAAGCTAACGATGATATTTTTGAAGTCAAATGGTTTCCGGTTGACGTATTCCTAAGAATGGAAATGATGCCGGAACATATGAAGCTTCGGGATATGATTGTTCGTTCGGGGGTTGTGTGAAGATAATATTAAACATTTCAAAACGACCTGTTAACTATAGAGAAAATCAAGCAGCGTTGTTTTTCTTAACCTCCGATGATATGAACGTTCCAACGAGGTTGTTATTCGAACATTTTAAGATTGAAAATATTTACGAAATTATAGACCATTCGGAGAAATTTCTAAAGAGAATGAAATGTTATGATGAGTTTAACGAATATTATTTTGGAAAGAAACCAGAATGAAAAACTTTTGGAGAATTTGGGCAAAGTCTATTGGGCAAAAAGATGGAAAGACGGATAAAGATTCAGACAACATCGCCATCGTCAGAACTCTGTTTGTTTTGTCAACTCTTTTTGGAATTTTCTTTTCAACAATAACCAACATATTCATCATAGCTGGAGTAATCAAGCATTGGTAACACTTCATCTAATATGGTCAGAGTACACAGTTAACGCGTTTCGGTTTGTATCTCCAACTGATGTTATGATTCTAACCGCAGATTTCAAAGAATTTGATTTGCCAAGAATCTCAAAAAGAAAATTGGTGGTCGTGTATAAAACTTTCGCCAAACCTAATTATTATCTTTCTGAGGCTCCTGTAATAAAGAAATGGTGAATAAAAACAAAAATAACAATATAAAAGAAAGGACTTGACTTTGAGTTAATTTAACCGTATATTACTAGCTGGAGAAGGAGGTTCTATGCGAATTGACTTACCAGTTCCCAAACCATTTTTCGTGATTACTGCCAAAGACGAACACAATAGAATTCTGTGTCTTCAAGATATTCACAGTATCTATACACCTGCTTGGTCTTCATTAATTACCGAATATACTAAAAAATTTGATGACAAAGCTTCGGCAGAGGAAATCAAAAAAATTCAAAATTCATCTTTTCCAGAACAAAACAAAAATCTTTCTTGCTTCAAAGTCAGGAAAGTCAAGGTAGCTTACATTTTCGAATAAACATAAACGAGGTTGAATGTATTCAGAGGAACAAGTCCTCAATACATTCCGCCAAGAAGATTATCAAAATCATTTAATCAACCAAATCAAAAAACATCATTCAATTTACAAAACTCCGATTGACGGAATTTATTTTGAGGAACTAATAAACAACGGATTGGAATATTTCGGGATAGAAACCGATTGGAACCCACTTGACAAAAGCCACAAACAAGGCGTTGACATTTGTGGGTATAGTCTAAAAACCTGTAGATTGAAAAACAAAAAGTTTTCAATTACAAGTTTCAGAACCACAAGTCAAAAAACACTTGACGATAAATTGAAATACATAAACGAAATCGGTGATGGTATTACTGGTTATGTTGTCTGCATGAAAGAGTTTGACAAGAAAACAACCGATTTGAAATACATGATTTATCAGTTTGACCACGGAATAGATTTTTTAGATGTTACTAATTATTCATGGAAACAAACCGATTCTGGATATACTGGAACTTTTGAAAATTACATTGCCAAAATAACTTACAGCATGAGTCACCAATTGATTTTTTCTAATTTGGAACTGGAGAAAATCCAGAAAAATGAAAAATGTCATCTGTTGTGCGGATTTCAAACTAACATAGGAGAAATGAAATGAACACAGATACGCTTGAAAAAATCGTTGACACTTCTTTCTTTGTTGAAAATAAAATCAACGAAGGAAACAAAAACGCGAAAGCCAATCTTAAGAAATGTCTGCCTTTAGAAGTTCCTGTTCTACAAGAATTGGCGCAAGATACAAAGACAGATTTTATGGAAGGTTATGATAATAGATTTCCAAGAATCAATATGAGTGTTGTTAATGATTCATATAAACAAATCAACGGCGTTAACGTTCCTGCATTTGCTGTATATGATGTTTTCTCTCAAAATAACACATACGAAAAAGAATTTGTTATTAGTTCCACGACAGAATACAAATACGAACATGCTCTTTCAAAACTAATGGTTCCTCACAATCCGACGATGATGAAGTTATATAATCATGTTTGGAGAAACTATGACTACGGGGGAGAAGCGCCGTTTTTGGTTTTGGGTATTAGTGGAACTATCGTTGGTTTACTCTGTACGTTTCTCCCGACACCATTTTTAATAAAATCCATATTCTTGCCAGTTGTTGTCATATCAATGTTGTCGGTGATTTATGGCATTGTCATTGCCAAATTCTCTACAAATTCTGTAGGAATCTCCCGGAAGTTCTCCCATACGTTTTCGGGGATGATTCCGGACGATGTTCGTAAAACCGTCGTCTCTGAACGACCAAAATTCAATAAGATTCTTCTTGTTGAGGAATCGTATAATTGGAAAATTGATGATTCTATTGAACTACAAAAGAAGCCAAATTCCGACCCACTAATTGTTGGTGAGATAAAAGGCAAACATTTTCTTATCACCTCGTTCGTCGTCACACCACTTGAAAAGCTACTCGCTCAAGAATTCTCCGCATAATTTAACAAAGAGCCGTTTTAACAGGCGGCTCTTTTTATTCGAGGAACAATGATTTATAAATTCGGAAAAAAGAAAGAAGCTATAAACAACCAAGATTTTGAAGCGTTTAAAAAATTTCTAACCGATGAGTTTGGAAAAATATGTAATTGTAAATTTTCTATTTCTCTTCTTAATCTTCTTTGGAAGAGTGTTTCTTTTAATATGTATGGAATGACGAATTTTGAAAACGCGTTCCGATATTGTTATACCGAAAAGAATGTTCATAATAAAAATTACCATATTGAATTTCCAAAGTTCGTTGAGAAATACAACGAGCACAAAAAAAAAATTACGATGATTGGGTTCGCCGATTCAATGTCATATCTGCTAACTATGAATTTTTAAAAATATATTTAACAAACTTCTGTAAAAAATTTCCGGAATTAAAAACAACAGATATTTGTGAACTTAAATATAGTCAATTAGAATTTACAAAATTTGGTTTGAATTTTCAAATAGACTTGTATAATTTAGATTGTGATTCTGTTTCAAATGTTATTATTCAATGTGGATATTTTGAGTTCAAACTTATAGATTTCGTAAACCACACCCACAAGATTGTTAAAACTATAAAGTCAAGATTAAAAGAAATAGAAAATTTACAATTATCAAGAGACAACGAACAGAGGAAAATAGAATCCGAATATGACGAAAAGACAAAAAAGTTAAACGACGACTTCGGCAAACAAATAAACTCACTAAAACAAATAGAGGTATAACCATGTATCACGCAAATATTGTGACTTCTACGGCCAAAACTTTGAAAGATTTTAGCGCATACAAAGTTGAAGAATCAAATGAAAAAGGAATCAAAGTAAAAATTGTTAAACTTTGTAAATGTCAAGATTGTGGAAAAGAATGTGTTGAAGATAACGAAATGATTATCAACCAAGATTTTCCTAACACGTTTCAGCAGAACATTTTCAATTTTAATTCGGAAGTTCATGGAATGTTGAAGCAAATGGGCCTGGTTAAGCTGGCAAAACTTCCTGAAACAATTCAAAGAAAAAATGAAAAGAAGATTTGTTCAATTTGTATGCTGGAGGTAGAATGATTGTTTTAGAGAAAGCTGTTGTAGGAACTAGAAGTTTCTTTACAGATGAAAATGTTCAAAAATGTAAAGAAATTGAAAAGGAATTAGTTGATAATGGTTTTACAATAGACAGACCTAGATATGGTAATAATTTTATTATTGAAAGTTATGGAGCCTCAATTCGGGTTAAAAAATATGGATTGCTGTTAACTCTAAACATCCAACAACCATCATGTAATAACAAAAATGACAAAATTGTTTTTGAATCTAACGAAAATCAAATCTTCTTTGACATCAATAAAGTCGTTGATTATTTCGAATCCTACAAGATTAAAGAAGAAAAAAGAAAGATTCGTGAAAATTGTGCAGCTTTCAACGAACCGATGTTGATTTCTTACATTGAAGGGACTTTACATTTTGCTGGAATAGAATATGAAAAAGAAACTCAATATCACTGCACATATTTCAAAACTCCAAATTTCAAACTAACTTATGTAAAACTACCTCCCGGAAAATTGGCGAAATTAAACATCAAAAACATTGACTTGCGTTTGGAATATACAAGAAATTCAAAAAATTATTCTTGTGAAATAAAATTCACAAAGTTTGTTGAATCTCCTGAAACATATATGGAAGAGATTGCTACTTATATTGACGAATTGAACGCTGCGAACGAAAAGCTATGTAAGATACGAACTGATTATGCGAACCAAATAAAACAAATCGAAGCTGAGTTGGGTAAAACCGCTCAAAAAGGTTTTGATTTGAATAAAAAGAAATATGAATCGCAAATGAAAGAAATGTTTAAGAAGAAAAATGTTGAAAATTCCAATTGCTGATTTTCTAAAAGATGATTGTTAATATTTTCAAAAGATTATTAGGGAAAAAGAACCACAAACTTGTATTTAAGTGGAGTAAACGCCCATACATAATAAAAGCCGGACATTTTATATGGAATACTGTGGGATATGACGGACACACTCCAAAACCAATAGCTGTTAAATTAAATGTCGCAAGAGAAACGGTAATTTTTGAAACAGAAAATAAGTTACATAGACGCGGACTTACCATAATGAATCATCCACGTATGAGAAAATGGCAATGATTAAAAAGTTTATTCGTAAAATTTTCCGTAGAGAGAAAATACTGAAAATAACTACAAAAATTGAAACAAAGATGGCTTTACGAACAGCATTCACAAATCCGGCTATTTGTTACTATCATGTTAATTTTGTATTTAGAAAACGACACAATAATAAATTTTATATTAAGCTAATTACCTTTTATCATTTCTATCTAAGAACCAAATCGTTTTCTAATAATTATGCTGATTTCAAACGGCTTCACAAATGGGATTCTAGGTGAAAATTTCCATATCTTTTGTCGATGGTTATATTCAAAAAACACCCGCTTATTCTTCTCTCGTTTCATCTTTCTTCAACAAATTTAATTCAAGGATGCTGAAATGGAAATCGCGTTAAATGATTGTATTGGTATTCTGTTCATCAAAACAAAACATCTAAAAGAAACCTATCGTGTTGTTTATCTAACTTCTCTTGATGAACTTTATTACGATGACATTCTTGAAAAAATGACAACGGACGCTAATGTGGTTTTAGAAAATGCTCGAATTTTATTTTCAGATTCGCCGGTTCTTCTTTCGAGAGAACTTGCGTATTCTGTTGCAGACGAAATTCAAATTGAAAAGAAATCCAAACAAGGAATTAAATTGATTTCTATTCCAACAACGGATGATGAATTTTGAGAATCAAATTAAAACTGAGAATGGGCTATTCTTTTGATAACACCTGTCATTTCTTTTTATTTGCCGAGACCGATTCTGAAAAAAATTTGGAATACAAAATGTCAAGATGGTTTAGATTTCAAACAACAAAAACAAAACGATTGAGAAAATATAAATGATTAATAATTTTTTTAAAAAATTATTTTGTAGCGAAAGAGCAACAACAAAAATTATAACTCTGATTGAACTAAATAAATTAAACACAGACTCAATTGACGTTTACTTTATTTTTAAGAATTTACAAAAAAGAACATTTAAAATAATAGCTTATGGATATTGTAACCAAATTCAGTTTTTCACAAGCGGATATGATAAATTTCCAAGACTTCATAAATGGACGAAAAACAAATGAAAATTAACATGATGTTTTACTACGAATGTTTAAGAAATGATAATCAATGTTATCCGGGGTTCTTGATTTCCAATTCTTTTATTTATAGCGTAACAAAAAACACATGCTTGTTAAAAAGAATGGAGAAATGGAAATGCGAATTGGATTGATTTGGCATGTGAGTAGAGTGAGAGATGAATATTCTAGATTTGGTTTTTACATTCCATTTGAAGGCTGTCGCGTATCTTTTGATTTTTGCGGCGGAAACAAAACAAGAAAAGATAGATATCAAATTAAGATAACATGATACTTAAAACAGCATTTATTCAATATCAAAACGTAACCAAGGTCAAATTTACATGTGATGTATTTTATATTTTCGTTGCTTCTGAAAATAAATATTACATTCTAGATTTCTGTCCACCACCAAAAAGATTAGAAAAATATAACAAATTTGAGATTTTTAACAAATGAAAATAAAACTAAAAATATTTCCAGATTATTACGGATATAACTTTGATATGGTCCATACAAAGTTCTGTATTGATTTTGAAGACGACCCGCGTGGAGTTTTCTGGTTCAAAAAATTAACGACCAGATTTGTGAAGATGTATAAACAAGAAATTAAACTAAACAACTATTATAACTAAGGAGAAACAATGAGCAACTTTGAAAAACTAATGAAAATGTATAACGTGATTGCGAAACTCGGAACAACGTCAGCTATTCTTTCATACGACCAGCAGGTAAATATGCCCGAAGCCGGAGCAGAATATCGTGGAGATGTTCTTGAGATGATTTCTATTTCAATTGCCAAACAGTTGAAATCTACGAAATTCAATAAGCTTCTTCAATCGTGTCTTTCAGATTCTTCTCTTTCGCCAGACCAAATGCTGATTGTTAAAGATATTGACAACTCCACAAAGTTTTCCAATAGAATTCCTGTTTCTCTTCATGGCAAACTGTCAAAAGCTCAATCTAAATGTTCTGCGGAATGGGAAAAGGTTAAGCTTAAGAAGACAAATGATAAAAAGTATCTAAAACTCCTTGACAACTATGTAAAGCTCGCCAAACAATCTATTTCTTATGCCAACCAAGGTGAATTCACAACTCCCTACGATTATCTTCTTTATGGTTATTCCAAAGGATTCACATGCGAAAAGATCGAGTCTGTTTTCAATCAACTGAAGCCTTTTGTAGATTCTTCTCTTCAAAAGCTAAACAACGCAACCGAATCAAAAGAATTCTCAAAGCCGGACCACGAAGTTCTTGAATTTTGCGAATCGGTGATGACAGAAATTACTGGAACACCTGAAAAAGTTCGTCTAGCAAAATCTACACATCCGTTCTGCTCAACATTGGGAAGAAATGATATTAGAATTACAACCCGAATCAAACCAGGAAACATTCTCGACGCAATTGGTTCAACAGTTCATGAATCCGGACATGCTACTTATGAAGCTGGATTAGATTCGGAAAATTATGGAAATTGCCTCGGCTCTGCTGCTTCCATTGCCGCTCACGAAGGAATCTCTCTATTTTACGAAAAACACGTTGGTGAATCAGAACAAATGGCGACGAAGATTTCCGAAGAACTTGGTTTCGAATTTGATGATGTTCTTTCTTGGATGCGCGAAATCAATTCTGAAAATCTAATCAGAACAGAATCAGATGAAATCACCTACCAGAGGCACATCATCAATCGGTTCACTATCGAAAAAGAATTGTTTAATAGTGATTTGAAAGTGAAAGACATTCCGGCTCGTTGGAACGAACTTTACGGAAAAGATTTGTCTCCAGAAGTTGGGTATGCTGTTGATGTTCATTGGAGTAACGGAAGCTTTGGATACTTTCCTTCTTACACACTCGGACATCTAATCGCTGCTCAACTTAGAAATAAAATGGAACAAGAAATCTCTCTGTTCAACGGAAACGAAATCAACTATGAAGGAATTCGTAATTGGCTTTCTGAAAACTATTTCAAACACAGTGGAAGATACGGAACAGATGAACTTGTAAAAATTGCTACCGGTGAAGAACTAAATGCTGAACATTGGATTCGTTTCATCACTAACAAATTTAACATCGGAGAATAATAATGAAAACTAAATGGACTTCCCCAAAAGACAAAATCCTTCAAATTGAAAAATCTTTGGAAATAAAGAGGCTTAAAACTAAAATAAATTCAAAAATAAAAACTAATCGTCAATATGTTCATTTTGTTAATGTCGGTAGGGATGTTTATGAGATTTCATTTCAGGGATTAGACATTTATATAAGTCATAACAACAAACCCGAACTAATAAACGATATATGCCTTAAAACATTAGAGCTTATTGTTTTAGAAATAGAGGAAGACAGGTGTGAAGCGGACCCATCGTATCAATGGTAATACTAGAAAATAACATTTTTGTAGAATAATAAAATGAAAATTAAAACATCGTTTGTTTTTGAAACAATATATTTTCTTGGCGGCCCGCGCGATTTGGTAACTATCAACTTTGAAAAAACTTCAATACAGCAAAATGGTATTGGTGAATGGTTATTATGTTTCAACAACTCAAATCTAAAAATAAATCGTATTTTGTTAGATACGTCAGAACTACAAAGAAAACATTTCAAAATTGTTAGGATGATATTAAATGAAGATTAAGTTGAAATTTACACAGCACGCTTTTTGTTTTGGTAGCGCAGGACCTATGAAATACGAACTTCAGGTTACCTTATTTGAGTTGGAACATAGAGACAAATTTATAATTCCCATGACATCCCGTGATTCCTTACAAAAAGCTTATGAAACTTTCAAAAGAAGAATGAAATTAAAATGAAAATAATTTTAATGGTTGAACATTTTGATAATAAATCTCCAAGAGTTTCAATTCACCATGATAAAATTGAATGGAAGAAATATTCCGAAGCATTTGGGTGTACATCCGATGGATTGAATTATGCATCAACAAGTAAAAAATCCGTGACATCCCATCTTCTATATTACATCAACAACTCTCACACATTTTTCAAAATCAACAACATAAATATATCAAGATTTTTAAAATTTCTTGATAAAACGAAATTCAAAATATTTGAAAATAACAACTATAATTGACAATAGTTTTGATATACTATGTATTACTTTTGGGTTGTCAACTCAAATTTCTGAAAACTTACAAGTTACGGAAAGTGAGTTAAATAAACATAACAAGTTTCTAATCCCCGAGTTCAATTGTAAAGTTTATAAATCCTATGTTACTTTCAAAAGAAGAATGAAACTCCTGTGAAAATACAATTGAAAGTTTATAAAATACCTGGAAACGATACTTGGGCGATTTTAATAGATGGCTTAGGGTTAAATAATCAAAAGCATAAAATAGGATTAGCTTCAACAAAAGAAATAGGTTACGAATCAACCAGAATGAACAAATGGATGTTGATATGAATAAATTTGTTCTGAAATTTTCAAAACTAACGTATTGGAAATGTGAGATGTGGGTTAATCAAGAAGAAGGAGATGCAGAAACCAGAATATTTGGGTTCTTCGCACCGGCTTTTGTAAATGATAAACATTACCTTGGCGACCAAAATTTTTATAAAAACCCGCGCTTACAGAAATGTTTGTAATGAAAATAAAAACAAGAATTGGTTTTGGTTATCATGATTATCCTTTTGTAATTATAGGAAAACATCATTTCTCTGATAATCTCCGGAATAATACTTGGGTGGTTAAATACAGAGGTAAGTATTCAACAACAATCGTAGTAAAAGAAATTAGTAGAGACGTTCTAAGAAAACTAAATCAATTACACAAAACAATTGAAATAATAAACACAATTTCAAATAATTATATCATACAAGGTAAAATGTGAAAATTAAACTAAGATTAGAACCGAGATTATATTATAGTGGTTGGGTTACTCTAACAACCGATTCTTTGAAAATGAGCTATAGCGAGACAGAAATGAACTCTCCGAAATGTAAAACCGAAAGCGGTGATAAATTACTAAATTCAAACAAGAGATTTCAAAAGTGGTTCTTCACTACACTAGGACAAAATGGGGAATGTTTGAAAGATTCAGCTTGACTTGGAAAAAATAACCGCGTATATTAAAAATATATGATGACGAAATAAATAAATTTTTCAAAGGACAAAACCATGTTAGACGCATTTAATTTGTGGTTTTATAATGACCAAAACGGTTCACCATGTTGTGTAAATAAAGATGAATTAACCGAAGATTTTATTAAAAAACTATACAACAAACTTCAACAAAAAAGAAATTGGAAAAAGAGCAACAATATTGATGAGATGGTTAGTGAAATATCTACGTGGAATAAAGAGTCAACCGAAGCTATATATGAAGGAAGATATAGTTTCATCAATCCTAATTTTACAGACGACATTAAAAACAAAAATACGAAAGATTCGGCTTGACTTGGAAAAAATAACAGCGTATATTAAAAGCATGAGGAAATGACATCCGGTGGTTCAAAGGACCGCTTGTTAATTCTGAATGACAATGCAGCAAAAGCTCAATTGGATGAGCAGCCCGTTTCTACCGGGAAGGTTTGGGGGTTCAAAGCCCTCTTGCTGCGTTTCTATTGCGACTTCTTTGACATTATGGGGAGGTGACGATTTGAGATAATTCGAATATTGGAGAAACTGGTAAACTCGGCGGACTCGTATGGGTCGCGTATACGGAAACGTATATGTAGTAAGATGTAATCCGAACTTGTTTCGGGTGTGTATAGCGAAAAAACAAATGGCTATACGCTAACGGCGAACACTTAACAGGTAATGCTGATGTCAACGCCGTGCCAAGTTCAATAAATATATTGAAACGGTTTAGAGACTATAATCATCCGCCTAAACGTAAAAGTATGGCGAAGGCATAGTCCAGACCACAAACAGAGAAATCTGGTAGTGAAAACTATAGTGGTACGTAAAATCCGCTGCCGCAAGGCTTTTCGGTTCAAGTCCGAAATATTCGACTGGTAAAAGGAAAATATGAGAAAAAAGAGAGAATATAAAACAAAAGAACAAGGATTTGATAAGAATAAACATAGTCACGATGAATATTTTATTGACCTTGTTAATCGTGGAGTTCTTACAGTTACAAAAGATGGAATAGTAACGAACAATCTAACAAAAAATCAATTAGGAAAATGTAAAAATCCTAATAACTATGTAGTAATTGGTTATTTTGAAAATGGAACGACCCGGCACATTCAAGTTCATAGACTTGTATGGATTTTGTTTGTCGGGCCTACAGGGACAAATGTCATCAACCACATAAATGGAATAAAAACTGACAATCGTTTGGAAAATTTGGAATTGGTAACCGAATCTGAGAATAACCGACACGCTTTTAGTATAGGTCTTAAAGAAATTTCCGAAAAACAAAGAGCGATTTCGCGGAAATTTATGATTGAAAATAATCCAAATCCAAATAAAACAAATCTTACAGAGGATGATGTTCGCGAAATTCGTAGATTGTCAACGCCTTATAAAAGAGGAAGTGACAAAAAATTAGCGTTGATATACAATACCAGTAGAGAATTGATTTCTCAGATACGACGTAACTTAATATATAAATGGATTGAATAAGATATACCAAAAAGGAAGTTTGGCCGAGTCTGGTTTATGGCAGTGGTCTTGAAAACCACCAAAGTTAATAGCTTTCGAAAGTTCAAATCTTTCAACTTCCGTCAATATAAATAGCACCGACAGAAATAATTAAATATCAAAAACAACATTTTCATTCCACCCGATGAAATCTTATTGACCGAAAAACAAATTTTTCCTTTTTCCTCGTCGTGTTTTTCAGAAGTCAACTGGAAAATATATTTACAAACTTGGAACTGTTTTATATGTAACGACTGTTAAGAAGTATTTCATTTCGATTATTCATCCCGAGACTACTACCGAGGACATTTTCCATAACCCGCAATATGTAATTGAATGATTTTGAAACATAAATAAACTTTGAGGCTTGTATGTTCCAATGGTGGGACAGATGACTGTAAATCATCCGCTTAACCGCACGTCAGATTCGATCTCTGAACAAGCCATTTTCTATCTTTCAAAAACCCAAAGGTTATAATCATGCTAAATCACTCAGAACTCCAAAAAGATGCTATGCTTGCCATGGAACGTGCCAGAACGCAATCCAGCAATTCAAGCCATTCTCCCACCAATTCCAAATTTTTCATTTTGCCAACTCGTGTTTTCTCTAATTCTTCTCGTAGATTTGTTTGGAAATGGTTGTTTGTTTCCAACATCATCCAAACAAATTCTCGTTACGAAATTCCTTAAAGTTTGAAAAGATTTCCCTTGCCTTTGATTTAATCTGGCGGTATATTAAAGGTAACCCAAAGGAATCAAATGTTCTCTCAATTCTTCAAAAAACAGAAGGCGATTAAGCTTCTCAACGAAAACAAGCAAAAGAATATTAAAGATGCTATTTTCAATGACGATGTTCGGAAAGCATTCTTTGATTTTGTCAAGTTGAACAAAAACGAAAATGTTCTTTTGATTGGTGGGTTGTCTGTTGGTGTTTTTTCTCAGGCAAGGAACACGCAGAATATTGACATTTTGGTTTTGTCGGAGAAAGATATTGATTCCGTTTTTGAAAATGTGAAATCTAAATTCAAGCGAACCAGAACCCATGCTTTTGAACATAAAGCTACGGGTGTTGAAATTGAGGTTTTGACTCCTTCTTTCATTAAATATCCTGATTCAATTTTCAAAAAAGCTATTGATGCTGCGATTGTTCAGGATGTTGATGGGCGAGAAATCAAAATTGTTTCTCCTAAATTTTTGATTGCTTTGAAACTTAAGAGAGCATCTTTGGCAATTAACAAAAGTCACATGGATAAGTATGACATTTCTAATTTGACTGACATTTACGGAAAGTTTGATTTTTCTGATTTGGATTTGACTGATGATGAAATTGAAACTTACAAGGAACTGACTAGGAACTGACTAAATGAAACCTCACAACAAGTTTATTTTGTCGCTAATAATTTTCGCTATTTCTTTCATACCTGTTGTGATTTTGTTTTTCGGTTTTGTTAATCAATACACTCACAACTTTTTTATTAACATTGGTTCTTTGATTTTTTCTTTAGTTGTTTTCCAATCAGTTGTTGAATTTTTGATTTTTCCTCGTTGTAAACCATCCACATTCAATCACGAAGAATCTTAACTTTGCTCAAACTTCTTTTTCCAATTCCATCTGAGCCATTTGCTGTTGCTTTTTCTGGTGGAATTGATTCTGTAGTTGTTGTAGATTTTCTTCAGAGATTTCCGAGGAACAAGTTTTTTCTTCTTCATTTTAATCACCAAACAGAACATGGAAGAGAAGCTCAAGCATTTTCGGTCAATTTCGCAAAAGAAAGAAACTTAGGAATTGAACTAGGAACCATTCAAACAGAAAAGATGAAGAAAGAGAGTCGGGAAGAATATTGGAGAAGAGAACGTTATGATTTTTTTTCTAATTACAAATGTCCTATTATCACGGCCCACCATTTGAATGATTGTCTAGAATATTGGATTTTTACATCTCTTAGAGGAAATGGGAAATTGATTCCTGCTAAAAGAGATAATTTTCTTCGTCCATTTTTGTTGACTTCTAAGAATGATATTAAAAATTGGGCTGAGAAAAACAAATTGACTTGGTGTGAAGACGAAAGCAACTCGGAAAACATTCATTCAAGAAACATCATCAGAAATGAAATGATGGAGATTTGTTTGAAAGTGAATCCTGGGTTGGAGAAAATGATTAGAAAGAAGATTTTGGGAGAGATGAAAAATGTATGAAATAAAAGTTTACTATCACACAGGAGATACGTTCAAATCATATGACACCGACACAACTCTTGGTGGAGAATGGAATCTTGAAACCGCTAAAGAAAATCTAAAGCGTATCAAGAAGCATTACGAATATTACTCAAATCTTAGAAATTATGTTTCGATTGGCAAAAGCGAAACACAATTGCTTGAAGATTTGAAAAATGAAGAGTTCTATGTTTCGGATAAATATCATGGACCGTCTTGGAATTGGACAATCAATCTTTTAGAAAACGATGGAAGCAAACGAGAATATAACGTTGCTTGGTGTGGATATTTCGAAAGATTGTTAGGAGCAGAAATCATTTCTAAAGTTCCTGAAGAAGACCAAATGAGGTTTGTTGTTTGAAAATAGAAACATACATTTACGACGTAGACACTTCGGAGATTTGCGCTGATGGTATTTACTTTGTTACGGAAACTTCCATGATGTAGTTTGTTTAGAATTTGATGAGTTGGAAGGAAACATAATCAGAATTCCTAAAATGAATGTAGATAGAAGCAATTCCTACAAAACTTTAGCAAGAAGATTGAAAAAAGAATTGGTTTATTGAAAGTAACGAGTTAAAGGGGACAATATGTGTAAGAAATGTATAATTTGTGGAGAACAGGTAAATTATTTTGAGAATGTTGGCGTCCTTGATGGCGCAGGAACTGTTGAATTGTATTTTGAATACGGTTCAGAAAATGATATGGATTCTTACAAAAGTTACATTCACGATACTTGTTTTTCGAAAATTAAAGAAAGAGTAATTTTAACAGAATCCCATGAAGATTTCTTAAAAAGAACGCGGGATGAAAAGTGAACAGAAATTAGCAATCATCGTAGCTAATGTTCGTCAAACAAAACGATGAAAAATGAACAATTTCTGAAATGGAGTTGTTTCGAATACGCAGCGGTATGCAAATTGGTCTAAGCAGCCTGACTCATAATCAGGTGCCAGAAATGGTTTGAGAGATCGTACCTCTCCCGCTGTATAAAACAAACCTTAATTATTTTACCAGACAATTTTAAGAAGGATAACATGAATTTCAAACATCTCTGATATCTTTTTTGCCTCCCCGTCGAGCTATTGTATAAATTCTCAACTAAAATGGGTATATGCTGTTTATCAAGCATGTATTATGTTTATAATGTTGCTTGGAACTTTGTTGTTTGGATTTTACATATTCTGTAGTTTGTTTCTTTTGTATAATGTTGTGGTTGTTGTATTCCTACACAACGACGAAGTTTTTAGAAGATGTATAAAGTAAGGAAATAATAAATGAAAACTTACAGCGTTTGGGGAGAAAGTATAAAAGAACCAAATACTCTTTTTGAAGGAACAACCTCCCCAAAATTTGTAAATGGTGACCTACAGCCAGATTGTCCTGTTTTCATTTGTTCGTTTCAAGCTAATTGTTTGGAAACTGCTAACGATAAATATAAGAAGATTATTGAATTTCACTACTCAAATACATTTTATATTTATTGTAGCCAGTGTCCTCATTTAATCGAACATTTTGTATATGCTGAAAATAATAAATGTTGTTTGTTCAATAAAATAATGCCGCGTGATGAAATGGGAGATACAGAACGATTGGATGAATGTAAAGAAGTTTTTGTTGATTATTGATTACCCAAAAAAGGAAAAATAAAAATGAAGAAACTAATTTTTGCTCTGCTTGCTGTTGTTGGAATTTCTCAGGCAACTGTTCTTGAAAAGGGATACGCTCAAGGTTATTCTACAGTTTATGGAAGTAGTTCAGACACATATACCGAATATTTCGTTGGCGGATTTGCTGCTGGCGCTTATCTGAGTGGAAATGGAAATACAGATTTGGATTTGTATATCTATGACGCCAATGGAAATCTAATTTGTCGTTCGGAAGCTATGTTTGATGATGAATATTGTATTTGGACTCCTTCTTGGACTGGAATGTTTAAGGTGGTTGTGAAGAATCGTGGAAGTATTTCTAATCGTTACTTCCTAAAGCTTCAGTGAGATAAAGGCTTCGCTCGCATAGGTAAATGGTATACCAAGGAATTTGTAATTCTTAATTTTCTGTTCGATTCAGAATGTGAGCATCTCATGAAAATTAAAACAGACATTGGAGGTTTTGGAATTTATTCCAAAACCTTTTATTATTCTTATTCAAACAGATGGTGTGTTTATTTTGACACCCCGTTTGAAATTCGCACAACCTTAGTCGCAACAAGATTTAACAAGTTATGAAAATTTCAACTTACATAAAATTTATTTCTAAAACAAATCCGCTCGAAATCCGATACGAAAAATATGAACCTACTATTGTTGACCATTTTGTTGATAATTTCAGTACAACCTTCTTATCACCAAACACAAACTTCTATAGGTTTTCTAAAATTTTTCCAAACTGCGTAATTGAAGATTAAATTAACTCTCCATACATATCCTAATTTGGGTCAATTTTATTTTGTTCGTTATGAAAAATACCAACAACCTTTTGGGTTCTTTGGTTTTAATGGATACAGAAGGTTTTCTTATTGTAACCGAGTAAAACTAAGGTAATATATTTTGAAAATCCAAACAAGATTTAACATGATGAAAAAGGGGGAATTCTGGTTTTCTGTTTTAGGAACGCTTACAGTTGATATTTACTCAGATATAAAAAAAACTATTCTTAGACAATCCTGAATCAAACAAGCTCAGATTAGCTAAAACATTTAGTGGTTATAAGAGATTCGTATGAAAATCAAATGGATAATTACAGAGTATAATATTTTTATCACCGAAAATTTTGAGTTTGATTTTCCGTCAAGAGAATACCGAATAGACGGGGTTCTTAATCAAACAACTCCATTCAACTCATCCAAATTATGTAAGAGATTGGCAAGATATTTTCGTTTCGAGCATGAATATGATTTTCACGAAACTTATTGGGATGCTGAAGAGTATTGTCAAGAAGTTGAATTCGATAACGAAAACAAGTTTGATAAATATGAAAATTGAAACGAGATTTTATACTTGGCGTTGCTATACTATTTTCTTATCTGGACAAGAAGAATTGTTTTCGTTATGTTTGGAAGAACTTGATTACCGTTATCCAATTAAAACATCTGTAAATTTGAAACGATTAAGGAAAATCTTTTGAAGATTAGGCTTTTGTTAACTGCGACAAAAATACAAACAAAACAATTTGAAATTTGGTGGCCGATTGTTGAGAATAATTGTCAACTATACCAGTGGGTTAAATTTGATTGTGATAATTTGTGCCGACGCCTCGGAAAATATTATTCCGTAACATATATTTATTTTGAAGATAGATTTGTTTCGGGAATGTGATTTTGAGCTAGACAAATTCCATAAAGATGTTGATAATGATGAGTAGATTATATGGAATGATTTACGGAATAAAAAGCAAGATTAGAAAGATTTCCCTTGCCTTGGAAGAAATAATTGTGTATATTAAAGGCAAGCGGGTCCAACAGAACCTACAGGAAAGAAAGAAATAAATAAATGAAACCGACAAACATTGAAATAGCTCTTGGTTCTATTCCTGGAATTCTGATTATTGTTGGAATTTTCTTTGCTGTTACCAATAAAGAATCGGTTGGAATTAAAAAGTTTGACAATGAGACTTCTGAAAACGGTTCGTTGTCTGTAGTATTCTCAGATTCAAATTTATCAAAGACTCATTTGTTTAATTCTCCTGTAAAGTTTGAAACATACACTGTTGGATATTCATTTGCTAAGGTTGATGTTAAGCTTCCAGAAAACAATATTCCAAAAGCGTTTTATGATTCAACTACTAAGAGTTTCTATCATGAAGCTAATGGAATAAGGTTTTGATATGAAAATTGTCAAGATGTATTGCGACATTCATAACGCAGATGCCGATTTGATTTTTTGGATTGGTTCTGGATTTGTCCAAGTCAATAAGGATTTGGAAATTATCCAATCTAACAACCCCAGTTTTTCTGTAGGTGATGTTGTCGACAAGAAACAATTTGGAGATTTGATTCTTTCTTCTAACGAAATCAAATTTGAAACCAAGGATGGTGAGATTCCGTGTGCCGAGATTCACCTTGACGATGGGACTACTTTTTACGACACCGCCAAATATTTTTCTAAGAAATTTTGGATGCTTATGGATGAAACTGTTGTTGAAGAAGAAAAGACTAACAATGATAATTCTAAATTGCCAAATATAGCAAGTAAATCTGGCAATCCGTTTAAGGAAATTGTATGTTCTATTTGTGGTAGTAATGACGTAAAAATGTTTGCCGCAGAACCAGTTGAAGATGATTGTAAAATTGATAACATTTGTATTGGTAAAAGTTACGATAATTTAATGTTTGAAAAGTATATTAATCATGTTGTTTTGGGATGTTGTGAAGTGTGTCAAGATGAGGCTCTGTTAAAAGTTACTATGAATGATGGAACTATTTTTGATGAAGATGAAAATGCCGCTTGTCAATATGCTTTGAAGAATTGGGATAACCTAATTACTCGGCTGGGAATTTGATATTGGACCACGAAGAAGATTTTGACTATTTGCTTGACGATGAAATACAACCATTGGGTTTAGGTTTCGTAAGCAGATTTCAATATAACACAACAAAGGAGAAAAATATGTTTAAGAATATCAGCCAAAAGATGATGGGACGAATGTTCCGCAAGGTCGATGAAGCCGTTTGGGATTTGATGACCGGAAAGATTGGAATTCGCACTGATGACGGAATTGTCACTCTTGAAGGAACTGGAGAAGACGCGCAAATTTCCATCAACGTTCTGGAAGATTTTGGTCTTCCACTCCCTGCTTTCGCTCAGAACACTCCCGTCGATTCGATTAAAGATGGAGATTTGATTTTCTCCGCATCTAAGGTTCTTGGTTATGTTGTCAAGAAGACCGAAAAGGGATTCCGAATTCTAAAGCTCGATGGAACGCTAACTTCTTGGAATCCGCCGAAAGTTTCGATGATTGGTTTTGATGGTGTTAGTGGCGCTCTTGTCCTTCGTTCTCTATTCAACACTTTTCCGGATGGTGATAAAGGATTGTCGGCGCTTCAGGGAAGTCTTATGCCAATGCTCATGATGATGGGAGACAATCTCGATCTTGATAATATGCTTCCTATGCTTCTCATGTCTCAGAACGGAATGATGGGTGGAGCAGCAGGAATGGGAAATATGATGCAGACAATGATGCTGATGAACATGATGAAGGGTGGAGAAAATCCAATGAAGAACATGTTTGGTGGAGACAAGTCTGGTTCTTCTCACTTCTCTC
>Ga0265297_10000974_pt1 | contig 73507 bp, 58 predicted proteins | sample Munlanlwell13791_FD_192502 | JGI IMG/M metagenome (GOLD analysis project Ga0265297, IMG submission 192502) | Leachate microbial communities from a municipal landfill in Southern Ontario, Canada - Leachate well 137-91 | ecosystem: Engineered > Solid waste > Landfill > Unclassified | place...
AATTTGTTGAATAACAACGGCCCCAGCAAAGACAGCCTACGCCAACGAAAACTGCGTGCTTGTTTGAGTGATTGTTATCGCGCCGAACTGATCTTTGGGAAAAGGAAAATATAGCGCGATTGCCCTGGATATCATCCAACTCTTTTGTGAATACTGTCAATATTATGATCGAACGACTGGCAAAACGGACTCAGGGAATCTCTCCCTTTTACGTGATGGAGCTACTGCGGCGCGCAAAACAACTGGAGGCTCAGGGCAAGGATATCATTCACATGGAAATCGGCGAGCCTGATTTTGCTACGCCGCAGACCATTATTGATGCGGGTGTTAATCATCTTAAGGCCGGCGACGTAAAATATACCCCGGCAGCCGGGTTACCGGAGTTGCGGGAAAAAATTTCCGAGTTTTATCAAAAGCGTTATTCGGTGGCGGTAGACAAAAAACGTATTTTCGTAACGCCGGGAGCCTCTGGGGCGTTTTTATTAGCGCTTGGGGCCAGCCTTAATCCGTCGGAAGAACTGCTTATGGCTGACCCCTGTTATCCCTGTAACAGCAATTTCGTTAAGTTGTTTGACGGTAAGGCCAGAACCATTCCGGTCGATGCCACCAGCCGCTATCAGCTGACAGCGGCTCGCATCAAACAGTATTGGACTAAAGCCACTAAAGGCGTATTGATTGCATCGCCTTCCAATCCTACCGGTACTATCATTGCGCCAGAGCACTTAAAACAAGCCATTCACACCGTTAATGAGTTAGGCGGCTGCTTTTATTCCGATGAAATTTATCATGGACTGGTTTATGGCAAACACGCTCCGAGCGCGCTTGAATTCAGCAATAACGTGTTTGTTATCAATAGCTTTTCCAAATATTTCGGCATGACCGGCTGGCGCGTCGGCTGGCTGATAGTGCCTGAAGAATTTATCGACGCTACCGAAAAGCTGGCGCAAAACATATTCATCGCCACGGCAACCCATTCTCAGTATGCCGCATTAGCTGCATTTGAAGAATCCACCCTAACTGAGCTTGAGCAAAGGCGCTCAGAATTTGAAGCCAGACGCAATTTCCTCTATGACGCATTGTTGCGTCTGGGCTTTGAAATCCCGATCAAACCGGATGGCGCATTTTACATTTATGCCAACTGTTCCAAATTTACCGATGACAGCCATCAATTCGCCCTGGATTTATTGGAGGCAGAGGGGGTTGCGATAACGCCGGGCAAGGATTTCGGGACAAATGAAGCTCATCACTATGTCCGTTTTGCTTATACGACTTCCATAGATAGAATGGCGATTGCCATGCAACGCTTAGAGCGATTTATTAATAAAGGATAACCATGCCCATCAAACAAATATCAGCGACAGAATTAAAAACCAGAATTCAACATGAACCGAATTTGTTTTTGCTGGATGTCAGGGAGCCCAATGAATTTCAGTACGCCCGCATAGAAAACAGCACTTTAATTCCGCTGAATCAAATTCCGCAAAGACTGGGCGAACTGAATCCGCAACAAGAAATCGTCGTCATTTGCCATCACGGCATTCGTAGCCGACAAGCCTGCATATACCTGGTTAATTCGGGATTTGAGAATATTACAAATTTGACAGGCGGAATTGATGCCTGGTCTTGCGATTGCGATAGCTCTGTGCCGCGATATTAGGTAATGGCAACGCATCAGGCGTATTTGTCGCCTGATGCGTTTTGAGGCTTATTTAAAAAAACGGTCTTGTTTAAACTTATCCATCTGTTTCTTAAAGCCTTTTCTATCAAATAAATAATATAAAAACATCAGTAAAACCGGCCAAAACATATAGCCCAGCAATTTAAATGCAGTGCCAATATCCATAGTTCACCTCTCGCTCTGCTCTATATTCGGTTATTTAAACTACTTATCGTAGATCGCTTTATACAACCATTGAAGGTTACCAGAAAAGCCTTATTTATCGCTTGCTTTTTGTACCTAATTCAGCAGCATCTCCAACGCCAGATGCGCCATGTTTTTTGAACCGCCCCCCTGCCCTAGCTGCTGTTTGACCTGATTCAGGTTTTGGCGCATTTTATCGCCATAAGCTTTATCGGTTAGGATTCGCGTAATTTCTGCCGACAGATTTTCAGCTGTCGCATCATGTTGGATCAGTTCTTTGATAACGCTTTTGCCTGACACAATATTCGGCAAGCCGATAAAAGGCGTATTGACCAGCCATCTGCCCAACCAATAGGTTAACGGTGAAAGTTTGTAGGCGATGACCATCGGCACAGTCAGCAAGGCAATTTCCAGCGTTGCGGTGCCGGAAGTGGTCATCACCGCATCACAACATTGAATGACATCATAAGGCTGATTTTTTATGACTGTAATGTTAAGCCGCGACTGGCCGGTATAACTTTCAAGCAGAGCATCGCTGATCGAATCGGCTTGGGGCAAGATAAACTGGCACCCAGGCAAAACAGCCTGCACTTTTTCGACGGCGGCCAGCATGACCGGCAACATGCGCTTGATCTCGTTGGCGCGGCTGCCGGGCAGCAAACCGACTATCGGTTTGCTGCCATCCAGCCCAAAGCGGGCCAAATCTTCATCCTTGCTGCGCTGGGCATGGACTTTATCGACCGAAGGATGACCTACGTAGCGTACCGGTACCTGTTCGGCATCGTAATAAACTGTCTCGAACGGGAAAATCACCGCCATCATGTCGATGACTTTACCGTAAGCCTTAACCCTTCCCGGACGCCATGCCCAAACTTGGGGACTGACGTAAAACAACACCTTAATGCCCTGTTGTTTGGCGTAACGCGCCAGTTTGAAGTTGAATTCCTTGTAGTCTACGCAAACCAGCAAGTCGGGACGTTCGCTTGCCACCAGCTGTTGCATCAATTTCAGAGCACGGCGGATTTCGGCGTAATGCTTGATGACTTCAACCACGCCGATAACAGAGATATTGGCGGAATCATAGCGAATATCGATACCGGCCTGGGCCATTTTGGCGCCGCCCATGCCGATACCTTTAATGTCCGGCTGCTGCTTTTGCAGCTCCAGGAACATATTGGCGGCGTGCTGGTCGCCGGACGATTCTCCGGCGCTGAATAGGATTTTTAAGGGTTTATGTTGCAAGGTTTCAAAGCTCAAAGTAGGGTACGCATCGCGTACCATTTCCAGGGCGTGGTCAACGCTATAAAAGGTACGCAATACGTACCCTACATGATTTTATGCGGTCAAAGCACCCCGAATAACCGACACGATCTCCCTGACCGAATCATCCGAAAGGAATGGGCAAATCGGCAATGAAAAACAGTTGGCCGCAACAGATTCCGTTACAGGCAAGCTGACTGCGGCGTATTCCTGTTTAAATACATTTTGCCGGTGCAAAGGCACGGGATAATACACGGCACAGGCGATTTGCTTTTCCTGCAAGGCTTTCATAACCTCATCGCGACGGTCACACAATACGGTGTACTGATGGTAGACATGCTCGCCCAGACCGTCTTCAAACGGCGTGGTCAGCGGCAAATCGGCCATCAATTCCGAATAAAGACGCCCGACATGACGGCGACCTTCATTGTATTGGTCGATACGTTTTAATTTGGCTCTTAAGATGACTGCCTGCATTTCATCAAGACGGCTGTTATAACCAATCACGTCATGATAATAACGAATATCTGAGCCATGATTGTGCAGCATTTTAAGTTGTTTCGCAGTGTCGTCAGAATTGGTGACGACCAGGCCGCCGTCGCCAAACGCGCCCAGGTTCTTGCTCGGGAAAAAGCTAAACCCGGCCGCATGACCGATAGCGCCGGTTTGCTTGCCGTTGATGGTTGCGCCGAACGACTGGCAGCAATCTTCAATCAATTTCAGGTTGTGTTGGTCGCACAGTTGCTTAATCCCCGTCATGTCCGCTGGTTGACCGAACAAATGCACCGGCATGACCGCTTTGGTTTTTGGAGTAATGGCTTTGACTATCGCTTCCGGCGAAATATTAAAGGTCTTGGGATCGATATCGACGAACACGGGGATCGCACCGACATATTTAATCGCTTCCGCCGTTGCAATAAAGGTAAACGCGGTGGTAATCACCTCATCGCCGGCGCCAATGCCCTCGGCGATCAAAGCCAGATGCAGCGCATCGGTTCCCGAAGCCACTGCAATGGCATGTTTAACGCCCAGATAGTCGGCTGCTTCTTTTTCAAAGGCTTGCACATTAGGGCCTAATATAAACGAACAGTTTTCGATTGTTTCAGTCAGCCCCCGCTCAATTTCATCTTTAATTTCAGCATATTGAGCTTTCAGGTTTACCATTGGTATCATGTTTTTGTTGCCTTTGTGTTTATAAGTTGTTTGTGCTGTGAAGGGGTGCCGTCTATTCGCCCAGTAATCGGGTGATGGCTATTGCAGTTTCCAATGCTCTTTTGCCTGCTTCACCGGAAACCAGCGGGTTGTCACCGGTATGAATGCAATTAATGAAATGCTTGATTTCTTCGAGCAGCGCATCGCCGCTTTCAAAAACGGATTCTTCCGTTTCTATTTCCGGAATACCGGGGAACATTTCTTTTTTACCGGTGCGATGCTTGGTTAACACGCGATTCTGGAAATCGACAGAGACATAGGAAGATGGCCTGAACATGCGCATTTTGCGTTCCATCTTCATGCTGATCCGACTAGCCGTCACGTTAGCCACGCAGCCGTTTTTAAACAGCAGTCGGGCATTGGCAATATCGGTGCCTTGCGTTAACACCGCGGTACCGCTAGCGTCGATCCGTTCCACTTCGGAATCGACCAAGGCCAAGATTATATCGATGTCATGGATCATTAAATCCAGCACGACGCTGACATCATTGGCGCGCGGGTTAAACGGCGATAACCGGTGCGATTCAATGAACAGCGGCTTTTCTTCCTTGTCCAGACCCAATATCGCCGGATTGAAGCGTTCCAGATGCCCCACCTGAAAAATCAGATTTTTTTCTTTGGCAATGGCGATCAACTCCTCGGCTTCCGCAACCGTTACGGTAATCGGTTTTTCAACCAGCACATGAGCACCGGCATTCAAAAAATCCTTGGATACTTTGTGATGCAAGGTCGTCGGCACAACGATGCTGACCGCATCGACTTTACCTAACAGGGATTGATAGTCTGTCAGCGCCTCTGCGCCATGCTTTTCGGCAACCTCTTTAGCCGCCGTCTCATTAATATCGACAACGGCAACTAACTCGCAATCCGGTAGTGATGCATATTTTTCTGCGTGAAATTTGCCCAAGTAGCCCGTGCCGATAACAGCGCATTTTAATTTTTTCATGTGATAATTTTACATCCTGTCTATGTGTAACTCCGCTCTATTGGCGAACTTAGTTTATTAATATTGTAAACTATCCCTATGTATTCAGAAAATTTTGTACCTGACAGTCGAGGCGGCTGAGCTTTGATACTGTGCTTAATACATATTTTAAAAATATTGACCGGCAATTCTCACAATTCCCTACGAAAATTCATTAGACTTTGTTTCAAACACAGAAAAACTATTCTATGGAGAAAATATCATGACAGATGAAAATAAGGACAACACCGAACTCATAAATAAAGCGGCACACTCAATTCTTAAGAGTGAAATCAAACACCTTCATCTCATATCCTCTGCCGCTATCAAACTATTACAGCTTACTAATGACGACAACACCAGAATTGAGCACTTATCATTAATCATAGAAACAGAACCGGTACTGGCGATAAAAATTCTAAAGCAGGTTAATTCTGCTGCATACGCTTTGCCCAATAAAATAACTTCAATCAAACGCGCCGTTAACATTCTGGGCTTTTCTACCGTGCGTCGGCTTGCGATAAACCTGCTGTTTTATAACAAGCTGATTCAGCAAAACTCAAGGCAGGCGTTCGACTTACTATTTTTCTGGCAGCATTGCCTCTATGTAGCGTCATTAAGCAGAAGAATAGCCGTTGTACTTGACCATCCTGACCCTGACCTGATCTATACGGGAGGACTTTTACACGATATCGGCAAATTAGTTCTAGAAAGCCATGGCCGGGTGACTTACAGCGATTTTATTTGTTCCATGGATAAAAGCGGACATTCAACTCTTGAAGAAGAACGCCGTTTTTTCGGGATAACGCATGCCGAAATGGGACATGTGTTTTGTCTGGAATGGCAATTGCCGGCATCGATCATCGCAATCGTCGCTCAACACCACAATCAGCCTGCTGATTCATACGCTAAATATAAAGCGGAAATTGCCATCGTTTCGTTCGCAAATTACATTGCCTGGATACAAGGTATTGGCTCAGCTAACTATGATAGCCATCCAAAATTACAGCACGCTGTACTTGAAACTATCGATATTGACCAACTGAATCTTGAAGCTCTACTGCAACAGGTAGATCAGGATATGAAAACCACTCAAGAATTCTATAACATCGAACTGCCCGGTTTAACTACGCTACGGGCCACGCTAGTCAAAGCGACAATTAACCTGAGCCAGATAGGCGCTGGCAGGCATTTTGCCGCGTCTGATAAGCCCGACAGAAAACTATCATCCTGTTTAACTCTGCCTCATCACAGCCTTAACCCTGATGAGTTCATACCCCGAACACTGGAAGCAATACAGGATGAATTTTCCTTTGATCGCAGCATTATGTTCGCCATCGACCCCAAGCGCCGCTGCCTGGTTGCGACATACGGGTGGCCTGAATCAACATTAACAGATAAGCTGCAATCCTTCGAAATCGAGATTAGCGAAATTTCCGGCTTGCTGCTAACTTGTCTGCGCGAAAAAGAGCCAGTCATTATCAATGACAAAATAGAGCGCGATAACCCCATAATTAAACGCTTAAAGACTACTGAATTTCTCGCTACGCCTGTGTTGCATCACAATCGTCTGATGGGGGTGTTTTATGCCGATAATTCCCGTTCAAAAAAACCCATGGGCGCGCAGTTACTACTCGAAATCATGCCTATTGCATACGAACTGGGAATCGCCATCTCTAATGCCAAAAAATATGAGCAGCAGAAAAAACACGCACAAATCGACCACTTAACGCAGCTCTTCAATAAGCGGATGATCAACACTTTTCTGACTGAGATTTTCCAGAATAAATCCAAATTGGCAAATATCGCGATTGGTTTTATCGATATAGATAAATTCAAGCAACTTAACGATACCTGCGGTCATCAAGCCGGAGATAATGCCTTAAAAATTGTTGCTGATATCTTGCGCAGCCTGACCCGGCCTGGAGATTGCATCGGCCGGTATGGAGGAGAAGAGTTTTTATTTGTCCTTAGGAACACTGATGAAAAAGGCGCTTACGGTTACGCCGAACGTATAAGATCGCAAATTGAACGCCGCGGCAAGATGATGAGCAAGCGATTTCACGGCCATCAGTTAACCGTTAGCATTGGCATATCCATGTACAATCCCCACTACAACGATTATAGCGACATGCTCGAAGCGGCCGATCAAGCCATGTATCGTGCTAAAAACGAAGGCAGGAACAGGATTGTCATGGGAACTGACGTTATCAGGCAAGAAAATAGCCCCAATGCCGTTTGTTTAATACCTACCGTTTCAGATTGATGACGATTCCGGCGCCGTCCACCGATTTTTGCTTATCCACTTCCGGTTCTTGCGACATCAACATTTGACCGTCAAAATATAAAGGCCGCTGCTTTTTTTTCTTTTCAGAAGAAAATACATTTAATGATTCTTTCTGAACGGCCTTATTCTGTTCAATCGTCAACCCAGCATTTACAGAATCATCGAATGACAGAGAAAGATCCAGCGGCTTTTGAAGTTCGATATTTTCAGTCTCTTTTTCGGCGCTCGGCACTAAAACTTCGTTCTGATTATGCCCGGCTTTCTTTGTTTTCAACTTGCTTTTGGACGGAACTTTTTTTACTTCCTTTGATACAGTCTTTTTTGCTGCCGGAGAAAGAACATTATGAACACCGGACTTTTCAAAACCCGTTAGCAAAATAAATGAAGCCGTCACAAAGCCCAATACAAACAAGCGGTAATTTCTCATCATTTTGCTCCTTAGCATATAGAAATAATAACCTATAGATACCTATTTTATATTAAGCCAGAATTGGGCGGCTACAACAGAAACACTATTTAATCAGTGGGAAACTGTCTCCCCAGCCGGCGCTCAGTTTCCAGCACCAGTTGCGTCGTCTGTAATACGGTATCCGGATTCAAACTCATCGAATCGATGCCGACTTCCACCAGAAATTCCGCCATCTCGGGATAATCTGACGGCGCCTGGCCGCACAGCCCGGAATGCTTGCCGTTACGCCGCGCACCATCAACAGCCAAGCGAATCATCTCTTTAACGCCGGGATCGCGCTCGTCAAAATCTTCTGCAACAATCGCCGAATCGCGGTCCACACCCAAGGTAAGCTGAGTCAAGTCATTGGAGCCGATTGAAAATCCGTCGAAGTGCTCGGAAAAAGCATCGATTTGAATAACGTTATTGGGAATTTCGCACATGACGTAAATTTCCAGTCCTTGCTCGCCGCGTTTCAAACCAAACCGCGCCATGTAGTCCAGCACGCGCCTGGCTTCCTCTACGCGGCGGCAAAAAGGGATCATCAACACCACATTGGTTAAGCCCATTTCATCCCGCACCCGTTTCATGGCTTTGCATTCCAGCGCAAAACCTTCCGCGTAAGCCGGGTGGATGTAGCGCGAAGCGCCGCGGAAACCGATCATCGGGTTGGCTTCGTCAAATTCAAACCATTTCCCGCCCAGCAAGGTGGCGTATTCATTGGTTTTAAAATCCGACATCCGTACGACGACGGGTTTGGGATAAAACGCAGCGCCAATGGTGGCTACGCCTTCCGATAGTTTCTGGATGAAGTAATCTTCGCCACTGGCGTAATTGCGCGTTAACTGGCTTAGCTGTTCCCGTTCGCCGGCATCTTGCACGCGCTCCGGGTATATCAACGCCATCGGATGCGCCTTGATGTATTCGGTAATGATAAATTCCATCCTGGCCAAACCCACGCCGTCATTGGGCAGGAAGCTGGTTTTAAAAGCCAGTTCCGGATTGCCGATGTTGAGCATGATTTTGGTTTTCGGACGCTGCATATTCGATAAATCGGTGCTTTTAATATCGAACTCGAGCATGCCTGCATACACTTTTCCGGCATCGCCTTCGGCGCATGACACGGTCACGGGACTGTTATGCTTAATCAGCGCAGTGGCATTATCACAGCCCACTACGGCCGGAACGCCCAGTTCGCGGGAGATAATTGCGGCATGACAAGTGCGTCCGCCACGGTTAGTGACTATCGCCGAAGCTATTTTCATGACCGGTTCCCAATCTGGCGTCGTCATATCGGCCACCAGCACATCACCGGGATTAAAATTGCTCAACTGCCCGACGTTATCGATAATCCGCGCATTGCCGGCGGCAATCTTACTGCCCACTGCATGTCCGATGACGATCGGTTCGGCTTTGTGTTTGAGGCTGTATTGCTCATAAACCATGCCGCGCAATTGGGAAACTACGGTTTCCGGGCGCGCTTGAACGATATACAACGTGCCGTCAAGACCGTCTTTCGCCCATTCGATATCCATCGGCCTGGCTTGCCCTGCCCTGGCGCTGTAATATTTTTCAATTTTAATGGCATAGTCGGCAAGGGTCAGGACATCCGCATCGTTAATGCAAAAGCGGTTACGTTCTTCATCGGAAGTCACAATATTACGGGTCGGTTCACGTGTGCGTCCTTCGCTGTAAACCATTTTTATTTTCTTCGCGCCCAAGGTGCGCCTTAACACCGCCCGATACCCCTGCTCAAAAGTGGGTTTATGCACATAAAACTCGTCCGGGTCTACCGCACCTTGCACGACATTTTCGCCCAGCCCGTACGCGCCGGTAATAAACACCACATCTTTAAAGCCCGATTCGGTATCCAGCGAAAACATCACGCCGCTGGCTTCCAGGTCCGAGCGCACCATTTTCATAACACCGATTGATAAAGCCAGCTTGAAATGATCGAAGCCTTGATCAATGCGGTAATGTATCGCGCGATCGGTGAACAGGCTGGCGAAACAGCGTTTGCAGGAATCCAGCAAGGCCTGGTCGCCGCGTATGTTCAGGTAGGTGTCTTGTTGTCCGGCAAAACTGGCGGTCGGTAAATCTTCGGCAGTGGCGGAACTGCGTACCGCAACGCTTAAATCATCGCCGTACTGTTTTTTCAGTTGCGCGAAAGCCTCGATAATTTGCTGTTCAAGGTCTTTAGGAAAAGGTGCGGCATAGATTATTTCCCGCGCTTTAAGCGCTCGCCTGGCAAGATCGCCAACATCATCCGGATTCAAGTCGTCCAAGGCCTGATGGAGCTTCTCCCAGGCATTCGCCTGATCCAATACATAGCGGTAGGCTTCGGCGGTTACCGCAAAACCGTTAGGAATCTGGATGCCTTGCGGTGTTAATTCCCGGTACATTTCACCTAATGAAGCATTCTTGCCGCCTACGAGAGGCACGTCGTCAATCGTTAATTCATTAAACCATCGAATATAATTTGCTTGCTTGGGCATCATAGTTCCTTAATCGAATTACTCACTTATTCAGGGTCTGGGCGACTGGCAAAATGGTGGTTTTCATCGATTAGTTCAACCGCTTAAAACAAGCCATACCCAATCATTTTGCATTGCCGACAGTAGCATATCAATATGCGCACTAACTCATCTTTCTTTGCTTGAGTCTAGCTTTGAATGCCCTTAAATTCCAGTGTCCAGTGTGCTTTTATATATTTTCAGGACTAAGAGCGTCATTGAACCACACCTGTAGCAAACGCCACCCCACGCGACCTATTTCGATAAAAAACCTTATAAATCATATGTGACAATATGTCACATTATCATTCTTTCTGCGCATTGCTAGCATATCGCCGTGCGCTCTGACTTACCTTCACTTTCGGTAAGGGGAGTTTAATTCTCTATTAGGCTCCCTTTTTTTAGCCCAATAGGTAGGGTAGATAAAAATAGAAAACGATTAATTAAAAGTTGCTCTGGCGGGGTAATAAACAGCTTTGCCATAGCTCTTTAGTGAAAAACACCACAAGAGCATGGCTCTAAAATTCGGCGGTTATTACTTTATTAAAAATAATACTTTCGAACTTTAGGTTAAGACGGGGGAGATCCCCTGGTTTTGGTTGAGTTACTTTATCAACCTATCGAAGTATCCGTTTTATTAATCCATTAAATAAAAACGCTATACATAACATTCAGAAGTGTTTTTTGGTGAGATAAAGCTCTTCAACCTGTTTTCTCGCCCACTCCGTTTTCCTTAAAAACTTTAAACTCGACTTGATGCTCGGGTCATTATTAAAACACCGGATGTTGACCATCCGGCCCAGTTCGGGCCAGCCATAATCTGCCACCAGCTCTTCAAGCATCCTTTCCAAGGTAACGCCGTGCAGAGGGTTTCGCGGTTGTTTCTCACTCATGAGCTACTCTAAATTAATCTTCATGTTCATAACGACGACGAATTGCTTCATCCCGGGCATCGTTGATTTCCCGCATAACGCTGCGAACGTCCGCCTGTTTGGTACTACCCTGAAACCGGCCGGTCAATACGGCTTGCGGAGTCAATTCACCGGTTTCATAGAGCTTCCAAATCTCTTTGCCATACTGGGTAGTCAGCAGCTCAGGAGCAAAGCGGCCAAAGTAGTCAGCCAGATTATCGACATCGCGCTCCAGCATTCTGGCGGCATTGTTGTTCGCCGCCGCGTCAACTGCCTGAGGCAAGTCAATAATGACCGGGCCGTTGGCGTCAATCAGTATGTTGTATTCGGAAAGGTCGCCATGCACAATCCCGGCGCAGAGCATTCTGACCACTTCTTTGATCAGCAACTCGTGATATTCAAGGGCTTGCTCCCGGCTCAGTTCAAGATCGTTCAACCTGGGCGCAGCGCTGCCATGTTCATCAGTCACCAACTCCATCAATAACACGCCTTCGACGAAATTGTAGGGCTGCGGAACGCGCACACCGGCGGAGGCAAGACGGTATAACGCATCTACTTCAGCATTTTGCCACACCTCTTCCTGCTGCTGCCGGCCAAATCGGCTGTTTTTTTCCATAGCGCGCGCTTGACGGCTATTTCTCACCTTGCGTCCTTCCTGATACTGGGCTTGCTTATGAAAGCCGCGTTTGTTGACGTCTTTGTAGACTTTTGCGCAACGTACTTCACCTTCGGAAAGCACCACATAAACCGCAGCCTCTTTACCACTTTTTAACGGACGAATAACTTCGTCGACGAGACCGTCCCGTACCAGCGGTTCAATACTTTTAGGAGTTTTCATAGCCGTCCTTATACGCTATCTTGATAAAAGTTAAAAAATATTTGCGGCCTTTTGCTTCGACATAGACCGACCCGGTAATTCTCTTGTTCATATTTTAGTTTATTTTATGAGGTGCATGTCGGTAGGACCGGCGATTTGCTCTTAGCGCAGCTTTGCGGGCAATTTTCACATTCAGCCCCGCAACCAAGCCAACACACCCTTACCTGCAACATAGCCGCCGGCAAAGCACGCGGTTAACAGATAGCCGCCGGTCGGCGCTTCCCAATCCAGCATCTCACCGGCGCAGAACACACCTGGCACGGCACGGATCATTAAATGCTCGTCCAGCGCCTCAAAAGTGACGCCTCCCGCACAACTGATTGCCTCATCAATCGGCCTTGCAGCCACCAACCTAACCGGCAGCGCCTTGATAGCTGCGCAAAGACGAATCGGATCGTCAAAATCGTCTTTCAACAGAACTTCCCTCAGCAAACCGGCCTTTAAGCCATCGATGCCGATCCGTTTTCGAAGATGGCTTGCCATGGAGTGCTTGCCGCGCGGCTGCGAAATCCTGTCGACCAGAAACTGTTTATCCTTGCCCGGGGCAAGATCAAGATAAATCGTTGCCGCCCCTGTTGCCGCAATTTGCTCACGCAACAATGCCGACGTTTTATAAATCAAGCTGCCCTCAACCCCATCCGCAGTGACGATCAACTCGCCCAGCTGGCGAAATTCAACCCCATCCGAATTGCTGAAAGACGCCCGCACCGACTTTAACGGCTGCCCGGCAAAACGATTGCGAAAAAACTCACTCCAGCCTACCTCAAACCCGCAGTTTGAAGGCTGTAGCGGCTCAACCGAAACGCCTTGCTGAACCAGCATCGGCACCCATGCGCCTGTCGAGCCAAGCCGCGCCCAGCTACCGCCGCCCAAAGCCAGCACCACCGCATCGGCTTTAACTGTCGACTCACCCGCCGGCGTTAAAAAGCGCAGCGTGGCATTCTCGCCATCAACCCAGCCCAGCCATTGATGGCGCATAAAAAAACTGACACCGTTTACGCGCAATCGATGCAGCCATGCACGTAGCAACGGCGCGGCCTTCATACCGACAGGAAATACTTTTCCTGAGGAACCGATGAAAGTCTCAACGCCTAAATCCTGCAACCATGCGCGTAAAGCCTCGGACCCAAATGCATCCAACATCGGCTTGATGTAGGCTTGGCGAGAGCCGTAGCGAGACAAAAACTTACCGGATGGCTCGGAGTGGGTAATATTCATCCCCCCTTTTCCGGCCATCAGGAATTTTCGTCCTACCGAAGGCATGGCATCGTAAAGGTCAACCTTCACGCCCGCCTGACTTAAAACTTCAGCTGCCATTAATCCGGCCGGGCCGCCGCCGATAATCGCAACAGTTTTACGCTTATCTTGGTTGCCTTGCGCTTGCGGCACTTCTGCCTCGCATGCGGGCTCTGTTAAGCTTATCAATGTATTACTGATCGTTTTGCTCTCTACAATTATGTTGATTCATATCTGGAAATTTCCGTCATTTGCAGAGTCTCTACGCCACAAAAACAGCTATTATACAATACCGTTTTGTCCTTGAATCCATAAAATCCAACCCGCTATCGACTTAGATGAACCCTACCAACTCCAACATTTTTGAAAACATACCCCATCAGTTACCGGAAGAGCTTATCGAGTGCATTTTCAAACAGGATAATATACAAATTGAGCGCATTATATCGCAGGGACATATGACTCCGGCAGGGCAATGGTACGATCAGGATTGGGATGAATGGATACTACTGCTTCAGGGAGAGGCGATTCTCCGTTACGAACAAGGCAATCGCAACTTTCACTTAACTGCCGGTGATTATCTGCTGATTCCTGCCCACACCAAACACCGGGTTGAATGGACTCCGCCCGATCTTCACACTGTCTGGCTGGCTACCCATCTGCACGTTTGATTTTTTGCCACAAACAGCCGCCGCTAATATCTTGCGGCGTTTCAATCTCAAAGCCTCTCGTGTTCGCTTAAATAAGCCCCAGCCAAGCTGTTTGGGATTCTAAGCTTTATTTTTCTGCATCGCTGAAACCAATTCAGCGGCTTATATCACCGCTCATTTTAAGCCTCTGGAAATAAGCGGTTACACGGATTCATTTACCCACCTGAAAGGAATAAATTGGCTCATTGTAATAAATCCGTCAAAAAGCCAAGTTATATTCCTGAGCTATGAGAAAAGACAAGATCAAAAAACATAAGCTTCTACTTCGGCATCTTACTCTTGATGATTACGATAATATTGCTGTGTTAATGGAGCATGTCTACGATAATTTGGGCGGCGCCTGGACGAAAGACCAGTACACATCCCAAATCGCCCGCTTTCCCGAAGGGCAGATTGTCATTGAAGATAATGGCCAGTTAGTGGCCGCTGCATTAAGCATGATCGTTGATTATGCCCGCTTTGGCGATGTCCATACTTACGCGCAAATTACCAGCAACGGTTATCTGACTCATCACAATCCGCATGGCGACACCCTGTACGGCGTCGATATTTTTGTTCACCCGAAGTATCGAGGGCTGCGCTTAGGCCGACGATTGTACGATGCGCGCAAGGAATTATGCCGGAACCTGAACCTGCGCCGTTTTATTGCGGGCGGACGGATTCCCGGCTATGCCAAATACGCAGACACGCTAACGCCGGTACGTTATATCGAAGAGGTCAAAAACCGGGAAATTCATGATCCGGTACTTTCATTCCAACTGTTTAACGGCTTCCATGTCCGCAAGGTATTGACCGGTTATCTTCCCGTAGATGCCGACTCCAAAGGCTATGCGACGCTGCTTGAATGGGTCAATCTTGATTACGTAGAAAACACACCCTCCATCGGCGACTCCAAAAGCATCATCCGTTTAGGCGTTGTGCAATGGCAGATGCGAACGTTGACCAGCGTTGAAGAATTACTCAAGCATGCCGAATTTTTTATTGACGCGGTCGCCGGTTACCATGCCGACTTTGTGCTCTTTCCCGAATATATGAGCGCTCCGCTGATGGGTTTGTTCAATCACAAAAGCCCTCCCGATGCCATTCGCGCCTTAGCGGGATTTACCAGTGAAATTCGCAATGGCTTATTGGAAAAAGCCATGTCCTACAATATCAATATTATTGCCGGTTCCATGCCCGAGTACAGTGCACATGAACTTTATAATGTATCGTGGCTGCTCAGGCGCGACGGCACTTTTGAAGCCCAGTACAAAATTCATGTTACGACTGATGAAGTCGCTTGCTGGGGCGTTAAAGGCGGCGACGCATTAAAAGTGTTCGACACCGATTGCGGAAAAGTAGCGGTATTGATCTGTTACGATTCAGAGTTTCCCGAACTGGCCCGCTTGGCGACTATTCAAGGCGCGCAAATAATTTTCGTACCGTTCTGGACCGACACCAAGAATGCCTACCAACGCGTACGCTATTGCTCTCATGCACGTGCAATCGAAAATGAATGTTTTGTGGCGATTACCGGCAGTGTCGGCAATCTGCCGTATGCTGAAAACATGGACATCCAATATGCGCAAGCGGCCATTTTCAGTCCGAGCGATTTTTCATTCCCGCACGATGCGATCTTGGCGGAAGCCACTCCCAACACCGAAATGACCTTAATTGCCGATGTTAATCTGGATTTATTAAAGCAGGTCCGCACCCGCGGCGCCGCCCGTAATCTGGCAAACAGACGTCCGGATTTGTATCGTTTAGAGTGGTTTTAAGATCGTACAAGTTTAGCGCCGTCTGATTAACCAACAAAACCGCCAATAGTTTGTCATCAAAACTTAACCGTTCTGTCATTTGATGTTCATGAACTCGACACGTAACTGACATCTTTGTTTATTAAGGTATCCGCATCTTTATTTAACCCTGTGGATACCCATGAAAAAAATAGCTCCCGCAATACCGGCCAAGCCAGCCAAACGTTTGGAATGTTTTGTTATCTCCAGGGATGGAGTGTATGCCGAAAACCTGTCTGGAACAGGTTCGGCGATCTCCAGGGATGGAGTGTATGCCGCAGGCCAGTCGGGAACTAGCTCGGAGACAAATTCAGAAAAGTTAATAAAAGAAGCCCAGGCCTTGCGTTTCCGTGTGTTTGCCAAGGAAATGGGCGCCAAGCTTAAAACCGAATCGGAAGGTCTGGATTACGATGAAGTTGACAGCTATTGCGATCACTTAATTGTGTACGACAACGTCAATAAAAAAATAGTCGGCTATACGCGTCTGCTTAATCAAGATCAGGCGGAAAAATTAGGCCGGTTTTATTCTCAAAGCGAATTCCATTTGGACCAAGTATTAACATTGCCAGGCCGCTTTCTGGAAATAGGCCGAACTTGCGTTGATCCTGATTATCGCGGCAGTGCTGTTTTAACAACGCTTTGGTCTGCGCTGGTTCAGTACGCGCTTGAAGGACAGTTTAATTATTTAATCGGCTGCGCCAGCATTACTCCAGGCCCCAACGGCTTCGCCATTAATGAGGTTTATCGGAATATCGATATCAAAAACATCGCGCCCTCTTCTCTCCACGTCAGCCCGAGCATCAAAGTGCCCCACGAATTAAGATGCGAGCGGGACGAATCCGGCATTCCACCGTTGCTGAAAGCTTATTTCCGTTTCGGCGCTATGGTCTGCGGCGAACCTTGCTGGGATAAAGACTTTAATTGCATGGATCTATTCATGTTACTGCCGCTCGACCAACTGCAAGCCCGCTACAGCAAACACTACATGAGGAATTATATCTCCAGGGATGGAGTGTATGCCGAAAACCTGTCTGGAACAGGTTCGGCGATCGCCAGGGATGGTGTGTATGCCGCAGGCCAGTCTGGAACTGGCGTGGCGATCTCCAGGGATGGCGTGTATGCCGCAGGCCAGTCTGGAATTGGTGCGGTAACCGACCGGGATGATGCGCATGCCGCAAGCATGCCGGAAGCAATGCACGGCGCAGGCTGGTAATGAAATCGAAAATACGGCTGTACTATAAGCTTTTTCAGATCGTCATCCTGTTTATCAACGGGCTAATTATCGCTGCGGGTATTTTTCCCGCACTTAATTTTTTATATTCGGCTCGCGAAGCCAAAACCAGGCGAGATGCTCTCAAGACCCGCTGGCTACAATGGTTCAGCGCCATTGTTAACCTGCATATCATCAAGGAAGGCGAGCTACCGAAAAAACGCGCCATCCTGGTCGGCAATCACATCTCCTGGCTGGACATCATCGTTATCGGTCAATATTTACCCGCTTATTTTGTCGCCAAGAGCGATATCTCAAGCTGGCCGGTCATCGGCTATCTGGCCAGACAGGGCGGCACCATTTTTATCCGTCGCGGCAATAAACAGCATATCAAGGAGACTGCCGAAAAAATGGTCTGGTCCCTAAAGCAGAATAGCAGCATCATCGCCTTCCCTGAAGGAACCACAACCAAGGGCGATGAGGTCCTGCATTTTCATGCATCCCTGTTTCAGCCTGCATTGCTGACCCGATCGCTTATTCAACCTGTAGCTATTCAATACCACGGCGCAGCTCAAGAACTCGCGCCTTTTGTCGGCGACGATGCCTTTGTGCCGCATTTAATCAGGATGCTGGCCTTGGACAAGATCGAGGTGCGGCTTAACTTTCTTCCTGTGATTAACAGCTCAGGAAAAAACCGCCATTCCGTCAGCCTTGAAGCAAGAGACATGATAGAAAGAAAAATTTCCAAATGTTCACCGCAGATGCTTCGAACCCGCAGTATTTTGAAATTATCCCGCGGGGAATCGTATAACTCAAAAGCACAATCGTAGCGACATGCCATGTATCCTGCCGAGTCTGTTATAGGCTTGCAACAGTATTAACGTTAACCACAAGGTGCGACATGAAAATTCTAAGTCTAATGAAAATTGCTGATATTTTTACTGTTGGCAATCTGTGCTGCGGCATCGTTTCGATTTTGCTGGCGATTGACGGCCTTTTTGATTTGAGCGCGTTGCTGTTGTTTTTGGCCGTGGTGTTTGATGTGCTTGACGGAAAAATAGCGGGGCTGCTGCATCAAAAGAATCTTTTCGGTAAACAAATCGATTCCATGTCCGACCTGGTCTCTTTTGGCGTTGCTCCTGCCTTGTTGTTTTATTCATTAAGCTCTCCCGGTGTTTTAGGCATCGCCGTCGCGTTGTTTTTTGTCGCCTGCGGCATGCTTCGGCTGGCCCGTTACAATATTTCCGAAGGAGCCGGTTTTGAAGGCGTGCCTATTACCGTGAACGGCGTGCTATTTCCGGCGCTTTTTCTGCTCTTTGGCAGCTTCCCGCAAAGCCTGAATTATTGGCCGATAGTTTTTTTAATTCAGGGCTTGCTTATGATTTCAACTTTTAAAGTATCGCGGATATTCTGATCCATTTCTGAACCTCCTACAGCGAATAAAACCAGTATAAAAAATTGCTATTGCGGCCTGTTTCCCGGGTATAAGGATGTAGTGATTTTCATGGACAAAAACGGCTGATTATTTTTTATGACCCCTATTAAATTCCCTGAACTCGAACAACTTGAACGCATTATTGAGCAATTAGGCGACCGGGCACAGACTGAAGTGGTTGAACGGATTCAATACCAAAACCATGAGTTCCCCATTCATTGCATTACGCTGGGCTCAACTCGGCCCGATGTCCCTGTACTGGCCTTTTTCGGCGGCGTGCATGGCTTGGAGAAGATAGGTTCCGAAGTGGTCCTGTCTTATATGGAGACCATCAGCCAGTTGCTGGACTGGGATCAGGAATTTCTGGCCCGGCTTGAAAAATCCCGGCTGGTTTTTGTGCCCATCGTTAACCCGGTCGGCGTTTATCTGGGCACGCGCTGCAATGGCAACGGCGTCGATTTAATGCGCAACTCGCCCGTCGAAGGCGTGGGCGCCACCCGCATTTTCAGCGGTCACCGCATCACGCCCCGCCTGCCCTGGTATCGCGGCGATGCAGCCAACATGGAAAAAGAAGCGCAAGCCTTGTGCCGCGTTGTCGACCAACACCTGTTCAACTCGTCTTTGTCTATCGCGCTGGATTTGCACTCAGGATTCGGCATTCAGGATCGGTTATGGTTTCCGTATGCTTCACGACTTACTCCGTTTGCTTTTATTGCCGAAACGCTGGCCCTAAAAGAACTGTTCGACCGCTGCTATCAACATCATATCTACCGGATCGAACCGACCTGCCTGGAATATGTGATTAACGGCGACCTGTGGGATTACCTGTTCGATGACTTTGTGCAACGGTTTGAAGCCGAACGCGTCTTTCTGCCGCTGACGCTGGAAATGGGTTCATGGCTTTGGCTGCGCAAGAGCCCGATGCATCTATTCTCCCGGCATGGCTTGTTTCATCCGTTGCTGCCGCACCGCCAGCAGCGGATTTTCCGGAGGCATTTCATGCTGTTCGATTTTCTGCACCGGAGTCTTTTGTATCCCCAGCAATGGACGCAACTTAAGCCAAAACAAAAGGCGGCTTATGAAAAAAAAGCCTTAGGTCTTTGGTATGAATAAAGCGCTGGGACAAAACTGGATTCTGCTTAGAGGCTTGGCGCGCGAGTCGGGACATTGGGGAGATTTTATTCCGCTCTTGCAATCGGCATTTCCGCAGGCTCGGATAACGATGCTGGATTTGCCCGGCACCGGCTGTTTTTATCAGCAGACCAGCCCAAGTTCGATCAAGACTATCACCGACAGCATACGCCGTCATGCTCTTAATAATGGACTTTTACAACAACCGGTAACGATTCTGGCGCTCTCGCTGGGGGCGATGGTCGCTTGGGAATGGATGCGCCGCTATCCCGAAGATATTTGCGGCGCAGTCCTGATGAATACCAGCTTTGCCGATGTGAGTCCTTTTTACCAACGGCTGCGCTGGCAAAGTTATAGGAGCTTTATTGCCTTGGCGATGACGCGCAACCTGCATAAACGGGAATCGGGGATTTTGCAGCTGACCAGCAACCGCCGCACTCAGCGTAAGCAACTAACCAATGCTTGGGAAAAGATACAAACCGAACGCCCAATCAACCTTAAAAACAGCGTCCGCCAGATGATAGCGGCTGCAAGCTATCGGCCCGGCGACATAAAACCCAGGCAGCCGGTTTTATTATTAAACGGATTGGGCGACCGCTTGGTAGCGCCAGCCTGCTCGGAATCGATACACAAAAAATGGCAATTGGAACTTCGCCGCCATCTCTGGGCGGGCCACGACCTGACCTTGGATGACGGCGCCTGGGTGGTGTCGCAGCTGAAAGATTGGTTGGATCAAAAGTCTTTTACTCACCACGAACGACTACATGGATGCAGGAGGTAGGCAGAAAACCGCTCCTGCGTTTTCTGCATTCGCCACATCCCTGTGGTTTAGCAATGCAGGAGCAATTGCCGAGACACGAAGAAATAAGCTTCGTGATCTTCGTGTCGCCTAGAGGCGCCTACTTTTGGCTTCGTGGTGATAGTCTTTTAAATTCATGTAATTGTCATCAAACAGTTAACTTCCTGTAATAATCCAAGCGTATTTTAGCCTTCATCGTAACTTGTTGGAGGCGGGTACCATGGCATTGAAATATCGTTCAATCTGGATTTCAGACACTCATCTTGGCACTAAAGGCTGCAAGGCCGAACAGCTCAGGGATTTTCTCGACAGCGTTGAGTGCGACTATTTATACCTGGTCGGCGATATTATCGATTTATGGAAATTCAGGTCCGGCTTTTACTGGCCTGCCCTGCACAGCGACATCGTGCAACGGGTCATCGACAAGGCTAAAAAAGGCACCCGCGTCATTTATATACCCGGCAATCATGACGCACAATTTCGAAAACATGCCGACATGCATTTTAACGGCATCGATATACAACTGAATGCCGTCCATACCACCCAGGACGGCCGCAAGTTCCTGGTGCTGCACGGCGACGAATTCGACAGCATCGTCTGTCACAACAAAAACCTGGCTTACATCGGCGGCGAAGCTTATGAAGCCTTGTTGTACGTCAATCGCTGGCTGAATATCCTGCGCTCAAAAATGGGCTACAAATACTGGTCCATCTCTGCGTTTTTAAAACACAAGGTCAAAAACATCATCAGCTTCATGGATAACTATCAGCACATCCTGAGCCTGGAAGCGCAAAAACGGCAGGTGGACGGCGTTATTTGCGGGCATATCCATCATGCCGACATTGCCGACATGGAATTCGGCAAAACCTACTGCAATTGCGGCGACTGGGTCGAAAGCTGCACTGCCTTGGTTGAAGATGGAACAGGACAGCTTTCCATAGTCCGCTGGCTGGAAGAAAGTCACCAATTGCTGGATCGGCAGCTTGAGCCGCAACCAGGCTATGCAGAGGCGGCTTGACCTCATTTGTCACGAAAACTTAAACAAACGTTCATTTCCTTGTCACAAAAGAGCTTTAGTCTTTGCCCCGTAGGCTAGGGATAAAGAGTAAATGGAAAATCCTAGATTTTCACCTCTGTAAACGGTCTTTATCGGCTTTTGCAGGGCTTCTTCCAAGAGGATAAAGAAATGAAACTGCTCTATTCCATCCATAAATACGACGTAAGCCTGTTCACCTGGCTGATCAATGCCCGGATGCACGCCACTTTGACCAAATCGGCTCGCCATATCTCAAAAACCGGCGATGGCCCGTTGTATGGGTTTATCGGAAGCTTGTTATATTGGAGTGAAGGCTTAAGCCCATTCCTGCAAGCGATCCTGTTGGCCTTTGTCATCGAAAGGCCGCTCTATTTTGTACTGAAAAACAGTCTGAGGCGTAACCGGCCGCAAGCAACTCTGCAAAACTTCCGCAGCATCATTACCCCTTCGGATCAATTCAGTTTTCCATCCGGCCATACCTCCGCCGCTTTCATGATGGCGACGTTGCTTGGCTTTTATTGCATGCCTTTAATGATCCCGCTTTATTGCTGGGCGGCATTGGTCGGTTTCTCCCGAGTGGTTCTGGGTGTGCATTTTCCGACCGATACCTTGGTTGACGCTATTTTGGGAATCGGTACAGCACTATTTAGTTTGGGGCACTTCATCATATGAGAATTTTTTACGGGGTACAGGGCACCGGAAACGGCCACATCACGCGCGCACGGCTAATGGCAAAAGAGCTTTACGCCGCCGGGATTGACGTGACCTTTCAATTTTCCGGCCGCTCTGCGGATAAGTATTTCGACATGGAAGTCTTCAACGGCTATCAGTTACGCACCGGCCTAACCTTTCATACCGAGAAAGGACAAGTCAGTTACCTTAAAACGGCGCTTGACGCCAAACCCATCACCTTCATCAAGGATATAAAATCCTTGGATTTGAGCGGCTATGACCTCGTGATCAGCGATTTTGAGCCGGTCACCGCCTGGGCAGCAAAAAGCCAAAAAAAGCCGGTTTTGGGCATCGGACACCAATATGCCTTTAATCATAAAATCCCCAGAGAGGGATCGGACCCTATCGCCGACCGGGTTATAAAATATTTTGCCCCTGTCGATAATGGGGTCGGTTTGCACTGGCACCATTTCGGACAGCCTATTTTGCCGCCGATTATCGATACGCCGGAAACGCCCCAAACTATCATCAAAAACAAGATCATTGTGTATCTGCCTTTTGAAGACCAGCATGAAGTGGTCCGGCTTTTGTCACAGTTTGAAAATTTCCAGTTTCATGTTTATGCGCCGGAACCGGTTCCATCAGAATTCGAGCATATCGTCTGCAATTCGTTGTCGCGTGACGGTTTTCTGAAAGATTTATACGACTGTGCAGGCATTATCAGCAATGCCGGGTTCGAACTGGCCAGCGAAGCGCTGCAACTGGGCAAAAAAATCCTGGCTAAACCGTTGCATGCGCAAATGGAGCAAATCTCCAATGCCGCTGCATTACAGCAGTTAGGCTACGGGCATGTTATGCAGAGTATGGATACAGCCGTTATTGATCATTGGCTGCATGACGACCATGCCATCCATATCACCTACCCCAATATCGCTAAAGTGCTGGTGCAATGGATACAGGACGGGATGCCGAAAATGGACACGGATTTTATAGAATCCGTCTGGAATACCGTGGAAGTGTTACGCGTTAAGCAGTAGCTCAATCTTTATAACCGACTATAAAGGTTGCCATACGCGCAAACCGGACTAAGCCCTTTGTCTTTTGTCCGGCAAAACACTAGCACTTCAAATATGGCGCGATAATTTTTTCATCCAGCACCACAATCGCTTCTTCGCAACTGATTATATTCTCCTTGTTGTTAAGAATATAATCGGCCAGCCGCTCAATCGCCTTCCAGTGAGCAGGCGAGCTTATAAATTGAAAGGCCTTATTAAACAGCTCAGCCATTTTTTCTTCGTGCCGGTTTCCAGCCGCGATAAAACTGTCCAGATATTCATAAACCTTTTCAAGATCGGATGTGCCGCCATAATGGCGCAAGGCATCAATGTTAACCAGCCGGGCACTGAACTGTTCATTATCGCGTAAAGCGACGTACTTTGCTTCCGCCAGAGGCCCGATCATCAGATTGATCATATCCGCTTCAAAAGCGGTCCGATACGCGTCTTGATCAGCATCTGAGAAATAATGGGCGCTTTCAATTAACGCAACCGGCAGGCTATGAATCAAGCGGCCACCTTCCACGGCGGCGGCAAAATGGTCACAAGCCAAGCGGGTGCCCTGAGTGTTGCCTTGCTGTTGATCGACTGCCTTAATAGTGATGTGAAAGTAAACGGGCGGCAATTGTTTCTGTTTATTGTAAAGATAAATGGCGGTAGCGTGACCCGCCTCGTGGTAGGCGATTTGCCTGAGCAAATCTTGATCATCAATAGTGCAGGATACATCAGTTTGGTAATTCCGTTTCATGATTCCACCTGTAAGTTAAAAAAATGCGGCCAGAGCTGCCGGCCGCACAAAGAGGAAGGATAACTAAACTCTAATTCCCTTTATCCAAGGGAATGATCTCAAGAGTTGCAATTAGTCTAATAAATGAAATCTGCCTTGAAAATGCGTCTTATTGTCGCGCGACAATAAGACGCAGAAAATGGCACGGTATGTGCTGCATGTTTTGGTTTGCACGATGAAAAACACTCCAAAACCGCATGAAAACCGGACTTAAACAAATCATTAAACGGCTTATCGTGGCATTTCACACAGAAAAACAGGGCATATGCCACATCATCCCGTTTGGCCGAACAAATGACTTTTAAACAAGCACAGGATCCAATATGACTAAATCAGAACTTATTGATATTTTGGTTAAAAAGCGTCCGCATTTGCAGCGGAAAGATGTGGAATTGGCGGTTGCCTGTATAATCGAGCAGATGAGCAAGGCACTGATGGCTAACGATAGAATAGAAATCAGGGGCTTTGGCAGTTTCTCCCTGCATTACCACCCGCCTTTTACCGGTCGAGACCCCAGAACCGGAGCTGAATTAAACTTGCCGCCCCGATATTCGCCCTATTTCAAACCGGGCAGAGAATTACGCCAGAGAGTCGATCTGTTAAGAACGGTTTATCGGATTAAGCAAAAAGTCTAGCTTTAAATCAAAGCGGCTTGAACGGATGACTACAGTCTCCGTATGAGGTTTGAAGAAGATTGCAACGTAAAACGGCGGCCGGAAAAGTTCCCGGCCGCCGTTAATCATTACAGTGTTTAATTATTGACCGATAGATTGGCGCATGTGGACCATGGCTTCTTCGGTATGCTTGGTACCGACATCCGCATGGCCTTTTTTAGCATGATCGATGGCTTCTTTTAAATGCTTCACAGCCTCAGTCATGTGCACATGCGCTTCGGCATGTTCTTTTTCCGCCGCTTCTGCATGTTTTAAACCTTCTTCCGCATGCTTAAGCAGTTGGTCGGCATGACCGTCTTGCCCATGAGCCGTAGCCATAGCCGAATGCTCCAGCGCTTGCGCTGTATGATGCTCGGTAGCATTTGCCTGGGAACTTAAACCAAGAGCCAGGGCGCCCATTAATACAACAATAAATTTTAATTTCATGAGAATATCCTTAAGTAGTTAATTAATATGGCAGATCACCGTAATAGCTATCGTCATCGGGGACGCTTTAGCATTACGGCTGAAGTTAGTGTAACTCATTCCGGATGTTATGTAAGTTACGGCATGTTTACGCTCCTCTCAAAATTGTTTACAACAATTTTGCCGCCCGACATGACCAGATCGGGATATTCCAGTGCTTTAAGGCTCTGCGCAGGATCGCCTTTCACCGCAATCATATCGGCCGGCGCTCCGGGTTGCAGGGTCCCCAACAACGGACTATTCAGATACCGGCCTGATTTCGAGGTCGCGCTACGCAAGACCTCTATAGCTTGCATGCCGGTTACGTGCATCATGGCGATAAGCTCCTGCGCATCGATGCCCCAGGGAATGTCAGGGTGCGCAATTTCAGCGCCGTATAAAAACTCTCCTCCCAATGCCGCCAAGGCGCGGGCATTGTCAATAATGCCGGGGCATTTCGATAAGGCATCCAGCGTAGTGATTGTTTTTACGTTTTGCGCCACCGCTTTTTTCAGCAATGCCTTGGGAATGACGCTGCATGGGATATGTGCCCATTCATCGACGCCTGCATCAATAGCAATCCTTGTACCGCTTGCCTCGCCTATATGCGCTGTCACTTTACGCCCCTGTTTATGGGCTTCATCGACTATCGCCCTGACAATATTTATCGGCAATAGCGGCCAAGCCTTCTTTGCATCGGAAGCTTTGCGATGCGGATTGCCGTGTTTTGCACCGACATGATGGTGTTCTGAAACCCAAGGCGCACCCGCTTCGCCGCCCGGTTCCAACGCGACCTTAATCACCACCGCGCCGCCGTTTATAAGCTTACCGACAGCCTCCCGCGCTTGTTGTTCCGTGGCTACGGCTATGGCGATATTTTCAGCCCCCAACTGCGCAATCGGATAACCACCGGGCGCGGTAATAATCGGCCCCGAAGTCAATACGCGCAAGCTGCCGTCGCCGCCATAAGGCCGGTGCAATGGCCCGCCTACATCCCGAACCGTAGTGATGCCGTGCTTTAGAACGGTATCGGCGGCAACCTGTTGAAAGGCTAGATGGGCATGCAATTCGATAAAACCCGGCAACAGGGTTGCATCGCCCAAATCAATGACTTTGGCATGAGCGGATTTGAATGCTTCGCGGCGGTCGATTTGAGCGATAACCCCACCAACTACCAATACCGAGACATTGCTTTTAATGTCGTTGCCGTCGAAAACCCGTGCGGCATGGATCAGAACAGGTGTTTGCCCCGTTTCCTGCGCAACGGCCAATGGCGAGTCAATGACTGCCAAGGCTAAAAACAACAGAAACCCGCTCCGGCTAAGGAATATGCACGGAATAACCCGGCATTTTTCTCTCCTCACTCCAACCCTTTCTCGAAGGGAGATAGGATAAGTTGTGGACATTATTTCATGCGCGTTCCTAAACATATTCATGATCACGCGTTTCATCATTTTTCATCCTTTAAAAGCTGATTTCCACGCCGCCATAAAAAGACAACGGCGCGCCGGCGTTTAACATCGGGTCGGTTGCCGCCGCCCTGTCCATTACATTATGGCTGGCGACGTATTGGCTATCGAGCAAGTTCCGGCCTTCGAGAAACACCTTGTAATGCTCATTAGACCAGCCGGTACGCATACCCAGCAGGCCGTAAGCATCGATCTTGTAAGTATTGGCAAAATCACCCCAACGCTTGCCCACTACATCAAAAGTAGGCCCTGCAAAAAAGCCGTCGGCATGGCGATAAAGAACCTCGCCTTTCAAGAAATAATCGGGAGCCGCCGGTAAATCGTTGTTGCCGTAAACACTATCGTTATCGAACTTGAAATGGTTGGTAGTAAAACTCAGCAGAGGCTCGATAGCATGCGTGCCTTTCTGGTCAAGCGCCAGCTTGGCACTGACAACGCCCTCAACGCCCGCATGGATCGTGTTATCGAAATTCTTTGCCAGACTCGTCCCCGGCGTCGGCGAAACGGACAGGATTTCTTTGTTAAGCCATGCGTAATACAGCGACAGATCCCACATCACATGATTCAAGTTACCGAAGTTTTGCTTGCCTCGCGTGCCTATTTCGACCGAAGTGCCTTCCATTGCCTTTAAAGCCGGATCGCCCGCGGTGGTGATGGTGTTATCGGCTAAATTATAGTTAGTCGGCGGCTCGTATAAGCGGCTGACATTGCTGTAAATACTGGCGTTTTTGCTCAGGCTGTACATCAAGCCCAAACCGGGATTAATACCGGCATAGTCGGCATTCGGATGGCTGTTGGTTCCGGTCAACGCGTTGGTGACCGGGTTAATGCCGATATTATCGACTTCGCGATGGGCAAATACGCCTTGCAAAGCGGGCGTCAGCGTCCATTTATCGGTAATGTGCCAGTGATCCTGGGCAAAGATTTCGATAGTCTCGGCATCCTTGGTAATTCGATTAGTCTGGCCGTTGCGCCTGCCGCCGTCGTTACGATAATTACCGCCCGTTTCCGAGTTGGTGCCGTAATTCACGCCCAGCAATAAGTCATGATTGTCCAGGCGCAGGTTGTAGCGGGCTGAACTACCCCAGTCCTGCTGATTGGAATCCACCAGCATACTGAAAACCTCCTGCGGCGCCATAGGCCCGGCCCCGTCAAAATCGACCATCACCTTGTCGACTATCGGATGATAAAGCTGCTGGTTTTCGAACGAAAAGCCGACTTCGAGCGAGCTTTTATCGTCAATCGTCCAGGTTGTTTTGTTGGCGACGCGCTCGGTCTCGGTATTTAACTGGTAATTGCCGCCGATAGCCTGGGCGCTGGCTTGGTTGGGGTCGGCATCGAATTGCGCCCGAGTCAGCTGCCCCGGCAACTGCTGGTCATTTTTAATGTAGCTGACAAAGGTACGGTTAACGACGGAATCGGAAACTTGCCAGCCGAAGTTGCTGTAAAGACCGAAGCGATCCTGCTTGTTGTGGGCGCGATAACCGTCCCATTCTTTGCCTTCGACCGTCAGCAAGCCGTCAAAACTGTCATTGAAAACCCGGCTCACCGTTCCGCGCCCGAGAAATTGGCCGAAACTGCCGCCGCTCAAGGCGAGCCTGGCCGCCGGGCTGTTATAGGCAGTGGGCGAGGTAAAATCCACCGCTCCGCCCAAGGTACTGGCCCCGTATTTAAACGCATTGCCGCCGCGTGCAACCGTTGCGAAACTCGCCGCCAACGGGTCGATGATACGATTATGGTTATTGCCGTCGGCGGCCGTGACCGGCAAACCGTCTTGCAAAAACTTAATGCCGTTTTGGTCATAGTTAGTGGAATCCAGATTAGAACCGCGGCTGGAAAAAAACACCTCGTCATTACCGCTTTGGCTGGCTGCCCAAACACCGGGGACATAACGAAAAAAATCCGCTACGCTGGAAACGTTACGATCATGCAAATCATTAATGTCGACCAAGCTGACGCCACCCGGCGAGCGCTCAACTTCGGCATTGGCGGCGGCAAGCTTTTGATCGCTTTTTTCCGTCACCACCAGGGTGTTAAGCTCGATATTCGATTGTTTCTCCGGTATTTCCTGTCTTGCTTTGACTATCTTTGGCAGCTCTTTCGCCGCAGCAGAACCGGAATTAAACAATAAAAAGAGAACAAATAAGGGCTCGCTTAACTGTAAAAGCGTAACAGGCCGATTGAAGGGTAAGCGCTTCATAATGATTCCAACGTAGTAAAGAAATACGCCTCAGCATTGGCTGAGAGTTTTTTATTCGAACCGAATCGACGCCTGGATTCGGCTCGAATACAGCCCGAAGATACTAACTAATACCGTCAGCGATTTCCTCGCGCATTCATATGGCAAAAGGAGTATTTCTTATGCCAAAAGTAGGATTGCGCGATATGCTCCGGTTTTACTTATTTAGCGTGTGATATGACGCACTTTTTTACATCGGTATCTTTTTTACTGCCTCCAAAAACCATTAACGCCATGAAAATAATACGTTAACAAGTCAAGGCCCGGTTTGTGCTTAATAACCTGGAGTTTTACAGCCAAGGATAATCATGGAAACAACACAAGCAACAGCGAGGCGTTGGCGCATAAGCAGCGACGAGCTGCAATTTCATCAGCTAAAAGATTGCTCGCAGCAATCGTTACCGGAAGATTTAGGTGTCGGGCAGTCAAGAATATTCCAGCTTGACCAGGACTTGAGCTACATAGAAACCCGCTACACGCCGTCCAAAGACTTGGCTGTTTTAAGCCGGATAGAGCATCAGGAGCCGCGCCTGATGGTTACGTTAAGCTTGAAAGGACATTCCCGTTTTGCCGGCAATAGCGGCGATGAACTTGTTTTTAGCGAAGGCTACACATCGATCACAACCCTCCGCTCAAGCGTCGGCGAGCGCCACTACCAAGCCCACAAGCCCACTATGCAGCTTCGTTTCGCACTGAATAAAACTTGGCTGGACCGCTACTTTGGCGAAAACAAGGCGGCACAGCTGTTCGGCAAAAGCGGCACTCAGCTGCTCAACTATCAGCCTATCTCTCCCCAGGCCTTGTATGCGGCGCAACAATTATTAAACTGCGACGACTCCAGGGAAACCAAGCGGATATTCATGCATGGACATGCCATGTCTCTGCTGGCGTATGAATTAAGCCATCTGTCTGAACACAAGCGCCCGAACTCATCGGGATTCAATCAAAAAGACGCCGCCATTGCGAAATCGGCCCGGGATATTCTATTCCATGAATTTAAAAATCCTCCGTCAGTAGCAGAGCTATCGAAACGGGCAGGAACCAATCAATTCAAACTAAAAAAATTATTTCACCATTTTTTCAATAACACGCCTTACGGTTTGTTGCTGGAAATCAGGATGAATCATGCCTATCAGTTGCTGGAATCGAGACAGTGCCAAGTCAGTGTTGCCGCAGACTTGGTCGGCTACAACCATGCCGGCAATTTCAGCGCCGCATTTATAAAACATTTCGGCGTTTCGCCTAAGACTATCGGCAAAAGCACTGAGGTAACTATTCAACCGCCGGTTGACGCTGATGTAAGCGGATAAGCTGAAATACTAGCTGTTCAGCGCATCCCTAGACAAAGATTGCGAATCATGACTTCCTCATCAGCCGGGACAATCAGCACCGGCTTGCAACCCGGACGGCCGATTTTGTTGTCCCCTGAGCGATTGGCTGACTGATCCAGGGCGAAGCCAAGAAACTCCAGTGGAGCGCAGATTTTTTCCCGAACTTCGGCGGAATGCTCGCCTATGCCGCCGGTAAAAACCAGCGCATCAATGCCGCCCGCCTTGGCCGCAAAGCCGCCTATCGCCGCCCTCACCTGACGGCAAAAATACTCGACGGCAAATTTTGCGGGTTCGCTATGGCTGGAAAGCAGCTTGCTCATCTCCGAACTTTCACCCGAAGACAAGGCCAGCAGCCACATCTTGTGAAATACCACATCACTCAATTCTTCCTGATCATATCGCTTCGCCAGCTCCAACATCACGCCGGGATCAAGGTCGCCGCTTCTCATTCCCATCGGGATACCGCCCGCCGGAGTGTAACCCATCGTGGTGTCTACAGATTTCAGGTTGTCCATCAGGCACAGGCTTGCACCGCTACCCAGGTGCGCGACGACAACCTTTCTATAAGCCGCGTCGCCCAAAATTCCTGCAAGGGTGTCGGCGATGTAGGCGTAATTGAGCCCATGGAAGCCAAAGCGGCGCAAGCCAAGCTCGCCCGGAATCGGCAGTCGTTTGGCCAACTCGGGCAGGGTGGCATGAAAAGCCGTATCGAAGCAGACGACTTGCGGCACATTAAAATGCTGTCGGCACAAATCCAGGCCAAGCAGATTGCCCGGCAAGTGCAACGGGGCAAGATCGATCAGCCCTTGCAGCCGGGAACGTTCGGCCGCATCAACCTGTCTTGCCTGATCGCTAATATCGCCGCCATGGACAAAACGGTGCCCCACCCGCTCCGGCTTCTCACCCGCCAGATCCAGCAGCAACCGGTCGAATACTTCCCCTTGGTCATGCACATGCCCATAGCGAAAATTCCGCCGCGATCCGTCAGCGGAAAACAGGCTCGCCTTCAGCGAAGACGAGCCGCTGTTGATGGTAAGAATCGAGTAGCTCAATTTGCCACCTCCAGTTAAATAGTTAACTCCCGCTTTAGAGTCCGCTCACTGTATCATCCGTATAACAGCCAATTAGCAATGCAGATTAATCACTGCTTAAAGCGACACTTATACATTTACTCACATATTTCCTGAAATGATCAAGCCAGGGCGCCTTGCTGCGAGCTAATTAACTCAAGTGTGTCCATATTGATAATAACTAAACAGCTTTTCTTAATTCAGCATGAAATAACATCAATGCCTGGACAACGAGCACATCATCTCTATGACTGTTTGCCCGCTCCAAATAAGAATAATTATCAACAAGTGTTGACTTGCCAAATGATAATCATTATTATTTAATCCATGGATAAAAAACCTTTCATTACGCTCGAACCATTAGACATGACGCCTTCTGTAAAGCAGGACATAACGCCGGTTTTAAGGCAGCGCTTACAAAGCGCGGAGCTATTTGGTACCGCGAACGAGGTTGTTATAGAACACGCCGGTGAGGAATACCGTTTACGTTTGACCCGTCAGGGAAAACTAATCCTGACCAAATAATTTAGTTTTTGCACTTTATTGTCGGCAGGCTTTTTTCTTAACTGCAGTCCTCTCTCCTTCTGATAGTGATGATTGAGCATGCCGACAATAAAGTGCAACAAGTAAAAATAAATAGCCAGCCATCCAATACGCCCAGGTATTGGTAGCCAGCCAATGTTAAAAGCCGCGCACTGCAAGTAGCTAGTGCCGTCTCAACACTGTACACAACAGCTTCGGCAGATTTTATGCTGCCTGATATTTGGATGGTGAAACCTATGAACTCAAATAAACGGCATAAGAAAGTGAGCCTTTCCGGTAACGGCGATTGCCGCGTGGCATTTTGTCCGGATTGCGGCACACTGGAGATAAATTTGGGAACATCGACGATACGCACCAATTACGAATCGTTACACCTGCTTAGCTCAGTCTTAAACCACGCCAAGGTTCGTCTTGCCCAGATTCAAAATGGGTCATTGGCAAATGACAACACTCAAATAAGGATCGGCCGTGTTCACTAAAATGTTCTTTCCGACAGCCGCCTTTTATTTTCTGGAAAACCGCCCCGCTCCGGCACTAGGAAATATCAGCTATGGTGGCGCCAAGCCTATCAGCGACCGCCCATGGCTTGCGATAGGCTTGGTGCTGTGCGCGCATCTGGCGGTTTTTGCGGCATTGGCACGACCACAGCAGTCTTTGCCGCTTGAGACCATGCCGGAACCGATCATGGTCAGCTTGCTGAGTGCGCCGCAGGCAGCGCCGCAAAAGCCGACATTACCACCCGCCAAGCCGGTAGAACAGCAGCATAAACCAATCAAGAAGCCAGTCAAAACACCGGTCAGTAAACCCGTGGTACCGATCATAAAACCGGCCAGTCTTCCAGCCGCCCCGTCTGTGGAGCAGCCTCCCATGCCCACAACCCCGGCAAGCTCCCCTGCTGCCGAAGCACAAGCGAGGCCAACGAATACCAAAGCCGCAGATACGCAAACCTATCAGTCGCCAAGCTTCAACGCGGCTTATCTCAATAACCCTGCCCCGAAATATCCGTCAGTGTCGCGGCGACTGGGTGAACAAGGCTTGGTGCTATTACGCGTACAGGTAACAGCGGACGGCGCAGCCGAATCCGTAGAACTGCAAACCGGCAGCGGCTCAAACCGTCTCGATCAGGCCGCACTGGAAGCCGTCAAAAAATGGCAATTTGTTCCCGCCAAACGCGGCGAACAATCGGTTAGTGCATCGGTCGTTGTACCGATCAGATTTTCATTAGAAGGATAAGTCATCATGCAAGCATATCTATTAGACAACCTGAAATTCATCACTGAGGGCGGCGCAGTTTCTATTATCGTTGCAACAGGCCTGTTAGCCATGTCCATAGGCAGTTGGAGTTTAATGGTCATCAAAGCCCTACAGGCACGGCGTTTAAAAAACAGCAGCGCAGCCTTTTTAACACGATTTTGGCAGGCCTCGTCGTCAACCCTGACGTCAATGGCAGCGGTCATGAGCGAGGATTTGAAAAAAGCGGAAAACCCGTTTGCGCGCCTTACGCTGCAAGGCATCAGCGCTGCCGACCATCACAAGCGCTACACCGAACGGGTAAGGGATGACGGAACTACTGCGTTGCAGGAACATTCGCACCATGATGAATTTATTGCCCAGGCGCTACGCCGGACTATCGGCCAGGAAGCCATGCAGATGGAGACAGGACTGACCTTGTTGGCTTCAGTAGGCAGTATCGCTCCTTTTATCGGATTGTTCGGCACCGTCTGGGGCATTTATCATGCGCTCGGCACTATCGCCGTCGGCGGCCAAGCCACGGTAGACAAAGTGGCAGGCCCGGTCGGCGAAGCATTGATCATGACCGCATTCGGCCTGGCAGTCGCCATCCCGGCGGTTCTCGCCTATAACACCCTGGTGCGCGACAATCGCCTGCTAATGGGCGAATTGGAAACGTTCGCCCACGATCTACATACCTACCTGACCACCGGCGTACCGCTGGCAGCTCTGCAAATTACCGAAACGCTACCGTCGGAAAATTCAAGCCAGGCCGTCCCTGCCCGGCCCTCATCCGGCGCTCCGCAAGCAAATTCTCTCCAAGCAGAGGTGTCGCTATGATCGGCTCAGGCGGCTTCGGCGGCGATAACCGTCATACGCAACCGATGGCGGAAATCAACACCACGCCGATGGTTGACGTCATGCTGGTGCTGCTGGTGATTTTCATCATCACCGCACCGCTGCTGACCCACTCGATCAAAATCGACCTGCCGCAAGCGGGCAGCCAAGCCAATCCGGAAAAACCCGACATCGTCACCCTGTCGATGAATGCGGAAGGCAAACTGTTTTGGAACGATGCGCCCCTTGCAGAAATTGAGCTTGACTCGCGATTGGCGGCGGAAGCGCAAAAAAAGCCCCAACCCGAACTGCATTTACGCGCCGACAAAACCACAAACTATCAACAATTAGCCATGGTAATGTCCGCTGCACAAAACGCAGGAATAGAAAAACTGGGCTTCGTTACCGATCCGAATCTAAAGAAATAAAACCGCATATCGGAAGGAATTATCATGTCTAAAAAAGATCAGCAAGAGACCTTATTAATGGCTGTCGAACATTTAAAAACTCAGTATGAAGCCCTGCAATATCCTTGCATTGCTCTGCTCATTTCCCGGTATTATCGTTTGCTTGGCAATTTAACTACATCCAAAAATAAGCAGGAAAAGTATGCCGCCTATTCAAGGACATGGCTTAACTGCCATATAAACAACCCAAGGCATCCGCAAAGAATTCAACACCAGCTTAATGATTTTATTCAGCCTTATGAATTCGGCCTAGAATCGAGCGCGAAATAACTTCATAACTAGCCCTCGATTCAAGCAAAGCGGAAAGGTAATTCCGTCCAAATAAAAAAACAGCCAGCCATCGCCTTTTGTGTGACCAGCCAGCCAGCAACAAGCTATACACAAAAGCGAGATATTTATGAAAAATCACAAGAACCGGCCGCTGATGCTGGCTATTGCCGCATTGTTGAACGCTTCGCATACCGAAGGTGCGGAGCTTGCTCAACCGGTACTTCCCGAAGTTAAAGTCAAGGCCGCCGCTGAAAAAGAACCCGCCTACAAAGCCGATACATCCAGCACCGGACTGAAGTTTGAAGCGGCCATACGCGATATTCCGCAATCCGTCAGCGTAGTCAAAGAGGAGTTGGTCAAATCGCAAAATGCCTTTAACCTGCGCGATGCGCTGAAGAATGTCAGCGGGCTGACCATTGCCGCCGGCGAGGGCGGGCGTACCGGCGATTCGATCACCTTGCGCGGGTTTTCAGCAAACTCCGACACTTATCTCGACGGCGTCAAGGAAAACGGCCAGTACGCTCGCGACACTTTTTTCCTGGACCGCGTCGAAGTGCTGAAAGGCGCGTCTTCGGTACTGTTCGGGCGCGGCTCGACCGGCGGCGTTATCAACCCGATTGCCAAAAAGCCGGTCATGGGCAAGTCATTCGCCACCGCGGACTTTACTTACGGTAACTATGACTTCAAGCGCACCACGCTGGATGCCGGAACAAAACTGACCGACAGCATCGCCGTGCGGCTCAACGCACTGTACCAGGATGCCGATTCGTTCCGCGATTACAATTACACCAACCGCTGGGGCGTCGCGCCGTCGGTCAAGTTCGACATCACCAAGGACACCGATCTGACTCTGATGCTGATGCATCAGGAAGAGGACAGCGTGTTCGACTATGGCGTGCCGATGGTCGGCGGAAAGCCCGCCAACGTGCCTGTCAACCAATTCTACGGTTTCAAGGATGATCTGTTGCAAACTTACGATACCTCGGTAGTGACGGCGATATTCAACCACCGCTTTAACTCGGATTTTTCAGTGCGGAATACCTCCCGATACGGCAATTATGATCGCAGCTATCGCACATTGCTGTTTTCAGGGTCGGCCTCCAATACCGGCCCGACAGCAACAATAGCCCGAACCCAGGCATTGCGCGAAAGCCCGCAAGAAAATTATTACAACCAGACCGACTTCACCTTCAAAAAACCGCTGTTCGGTTTTAACAATACCTTCCTTTTTGGCGCGGAAGTCGGCTGGGAAGATTATACCTTCCGGTCTAAAAACTCGACCGGCGTCAGCCGGGTGTCCATCTATAACCCCATATCAGCGCCAACTGTAGGTTTGGGCCGCGCCAACGATTTTTCCGGCGTACTGGCAACCGACAGAAACACCAAAACCAATACCGTTGCCGGTTACGTGCTCGATCAGTTCGAGATTACGCCCGAGTGGAAGCTGCTTGCCGGTGGACGTTACGATGTTTTTCAGGCGAAACAGAACGACAATCTTCTTAACAGCAATGATTTCGAGCGTACCGATCACCAATGGAACCCGCGTGCCGGTCTGGTGTGGCAACCGAAAAATTGGCAGGCGTACTATTTCAGTTACGGCACATCGTTCAATCCTTCCGCGGAAACTTTTTCCCTCGCCAGCAATACCGCCAACCTGAAACCGGAGCAGAGCCAGAATTTGGAAATCGGCGCCAAATTGGACCTTTTTGACGGACGACTCAGCGCGACCGGCGCGTTATTCCGGCTGGAAAAAACCAACGCGCGGACAGCCGATCCTAGCGATCCTACCCGGAATATTCTGGCCGGAGAACAGCGGACCGACGGTTTCGAGTTAGGATTGGCCGGAGACATTCTGCCTGACTGGAGCCTTTCGGCGACTTACGCTTATCTCGATGCCGAAGTGGTTAAATCCAATAACAGCGCCACAGGATCGGTCAGCGGGCAATCCAAGTCGCTCGAAGGCAAGAATTCGGTGAATGTGCCGGAAAACAGCGGCGTAGTCTGGACCAGTTACAAGATCACCCCGGAATGGGACGTAGGCGGCGGCGTGTTTATGTCCGGCTCGCGTTTCACCGATGCGGTTAATGAAGTGACCTTGCCCGGCTATGCGCGCCTTGATGCAACCGTGTCTTATCATCCGACCAAATACCTGGACATCCAGGCCAATGCGTTCAACCTGCTGGATAAGGTCTATTACGAATCCGGACAAACCAATACGGCCTTGCCGGGGACGCCGCTGTCGGGACAGCTGACGTTGCGGGTGAAATATTGATGTGCAATTGAATACACTAAATTTTGTCCACGAAAAGCAGCAGAGAGAAATGTTATCCAACGCGACTTGACGCCAAAGCAAGCTTTGGACTCCAGAAAATCCGGCTACAGGAGTTCAAAGCTTGCTTTGAATTTTAAATTTTTTAAACACAACGCAGAACCCGATCGCAGCCACGTCACAAACAGAGGATCACCATGCTACTTGCCATTGAAAATGTTTTAACAGGTGAAGAACTCGCCGGTGCGCGAGAACTATTCGCCAAAGCGCAATTTGTTGATGGCCGGGTCACCGCAGGCGAGCTGGCCGCCAAGGTAAAAAACAACCTGCAACTGCCTGCGAAGGCGGCGGAGACGCAAGTGCTGACCGAGATCGTTCATAATGCCTTGCATTGCAATCCGCTGTTTGTATCCGCGGCCTTGCCGAAAGTAGTCTGCCCGCCGCTGTTTAATCGCTATGTTCCGGGCATGGAGTTTGGCATCCATGTCGACAATGCGATCCGCGTCGGCGTGTCGACTTTTCGCACCGATGTATCGGGAACGCTGTTCCTGTCCGAGCCGGACGAATATGAAGGCGGGGAGTTGGTCATCGAAGACACTTACGGCGTGCAGCGCATTAAACTGCCTGCCGGAAGCCTGGTGCTGTATCCGTCAAGCAGCTTGCACAAGGTGGAAGCCATCACCGGCGGCCACCGCGATGTTGCAGTGTTCTGGGTGCAGAGTATGATTCGCGACGTCGCCCAGCGCAGCCTTTTGTTTCAGCTCGATGCTGGTATCCAGAGCCTTCGAGCCCGTGCCCCGGAAAGTCCTGAGATTGTGCCGCTGGTCGCTACTTACCATAACCTGCTGCGTATGTGGGCGGACATCTGACAATAAGCCGGGGTACCCCTTATAATGGCGCGACTTTAAAACCCCGAACCATTGATATGGCGGCCTGAGTTTTAACTTAAACTGAAACAGAGACTGGAAATGCTGCAAGCAACTGAACTCACTAAAGCCTATAACGGCGCCATTGCCCTGAACAAACTAAACCTGACGGTGAACAGCGGAGAGATTTTCTGCCTTTTGGGCGCGAACGGTGCCGGAAAAACCACAACCATCAATTTGTTCCTGAATTTCGTATCGCCGACCGGCGGGCAAGCGCAGGTGAACGGTATCGACGTAAGCAAGGAACCGCTTGAGGCGAAACGCCACATTGCTTATATTCCTGAAACGGTGATGCTCTACCCTAGCCTTTCCGGGCTGGAGAATCTTAAGTTTTTCACCACGCTGGCGCTGGGGCATAAGCGGCCCGAACATGAACTGCTCGAGTTACTTGCTCAAGCGGGACTGGTTGAAGACGCGGCGTTCAAACGCGTGTCCGGTTATTCGAAAGGCATGCGGCAGAAAGTCGGAATTGCTATTGCGATTGCGAAAAACGCGAAGGCGCTGCTGCTGGACGAACCGACTTCCGGTCTCGATCCGCAAGCCGCGAACGAATTCTCCAAACTGCTGGACCGGCTTAAAGCTGAAGGCGTAGCCATCCTGATGGCCACCCATGACCTGTTCCTGGCCAAGCAAGTCGGCACCCGCGTGGGCATCATGCAGCGCGGGAACCTGGTCTCGACCATGGCAACCGACGATCTCGGCCACGCCGATCTCGAGCGGCTTTATCTCGACATTGCTTATGGCTACAGCAAGGAAGCCGGATGAACACTGCCGCAAATGTTATCAGTACCATTGCTCGCAAAGAGTTGCTTGAGCAGTTACGCGATGCGCGATTTTGGTGGGCCGGCGGCATCATCCTGGTGTTAATGTTAACTGCGCTGCTGCTGGGCTGGCAGCAGATGCAGCTCGTTGACAAGGAGCATGCCGAAGCTCGCGCCGTGGCTTATCAGCAATGGCTGGATCAGGGCGATAAAAATCCCCACCAGGCCGCGCATTTCGGTCAATACGCTTTCAAGCCGATGAGTCCACTGGCGTTCGTTGATCCGGGCATCGACCGATTCGTTGGTTCCACGGTGTGGATGGAAGCGCATAAACAAAACGAATTCAATTTTCGCCCGGCGCGCGACGCGACCTCATTGCAACGCTTCGGCGAGCTGACTATGACGTTTGTATTGCAAACACTGGTGCCGCTGGTCATTGTATTGCTCTCCTTTTCGGCGTTCACCGGCGAACGCGAAAGCGGCACCTTACGGCAGTTATTGAGCATCGGCGTAAAGCCTTCGCAATTACTGGCCGGCAAAAGCCTGGCGATTGCGACAGCCATCGGCGCATTACTGTTGCCGATGGCATTGCTCGGTTTTGTGGCATTGGGTTTCGCCGAGAACCAGCATGCCGGTATGGCGAATTTATACAAGCGCGGTGCTTGGCTCGTCTTGGGCTATGCGATCTATTTAACCGGATTTATTGCCTTGGCGTTAGGCGTATCGGCGGCTTCGTCGTCATCGCGGAAAGCGCTGATCATGCTGCTCGCGTTTTGGGTGGTTAACGGTTTTATCGCACCACGGGCCATGACCGATTTAGCCCGCCTGATCTGCCCCACTCCAACCAAGGTAGAATTCCAGAACGGCATCAATGAAGCACGCAAAGCAAGTTTTGGACACGATGAAACGCATCCCGCTTTCGTCGCTTTTCGCGATGAGGTACTTAAGCAATACAAGGTCGCCCGTATTGAGGATTTGCCGATTAGCTTCCGTGGGCTCTCTTTGCGCAAAGGCGATGAGAACGGCTACCGCATTTACGACGAGCACTACGGCGCGCTCTGGAATACCTACGCACGCCAGGAACGTATCCGCGCTATCACGGGGTTTGCCTTTCCGCTAGCCGCACTCCGGCCGTTTTCCATGGGCTTGGCCGGTACCGACACTTTTCATCAAAACCGGTTTGCTACCGCTGCCGAACTGTACCGGCGGCAACTTCAAACAGCAATGAGCGAAGACCTGATCCAGCACCATAAAAACGGCGATAACAACTACGTATCCAATCGCGAATTGTGGGAAAAAATTCCGGCATTGGCGCACCAAATACCGGAAGCTGAAACCGCTATCGCCGAACAATCTTTAAACCTGGGGATTTTATTAATGTGGATGCTGACGACCATCGGGTTTGCAGTAACGGCAGCGCGGCGCTTACGGCCATAATATTAATAGTTGCAAAAGTTTTTGCATTTACAGCGGCCCGCACTGCAATGGCTTCGCCGACTATGGAATGCCGGTAACGGCTCGCGTTCTTTTGTTGGACCACGGTTGTGCCGCTCAAAGCAAGCTTTGAACTCCCGGTAGGACTCATGTCGGAGTTCAAAGCTTGCTTTGAACAGCTAAACGGTACCCAAAGATGCAAGAACTTTTGCAACTATCAATACATGCGGGAACTTACGCAATGATTAATAACGGAATAGCAACTATGCACACGACTCTGTATTTGAAAGCGATATTTAACTTCGAGCGTTCGCTGTTCCGCGCCGATAGACTGGACGTTCTTGTCGCATTTATTCTGTTTGCGGCAATCGGCTACGCGTTTGTCAACGGTCATGCCTGGATGAACAAACAGCAACAAGCTGTGCATGCCGCGCAAACCGAAGAATCGGCACGCCTGCAAGATCTGAAAGATACCCTGGTCAAGATCGAGGCAGGCAGCCTTAAACCGCCCAAGTCTTACCAAAACCCGGCAAGCGCTCATGCTGTGGGTAACCAGCTTGCAGCGACCTATGCCATTCTGCCGCCAACCTCACTTGCTTTGACCGCTATAGGCCAAAGCGATCTCAATCCTCCTTACACAAAAGTATCCGGTGAGAACAAAGAGATATTTGCGTTAAACGAAGAAATCGAAAACCCCGGCAATTTACTGGCCGGCAATTTCGATCTTGCCTTTGTCGTCGTTTTTTTATTGCCGATCCTGATTATCGCGCTCTCCTATAACCTGCTCTCGGCTGAGCGCGAGCAGGGTACGCTGGCTATCACGATGACAAACCCGGTGCCGCTGTGGGTTTTGATTGCCGGCAAACTTTGTTTTCGTGCCGGTTTTGTCTTTTCAATGATGGCCGGAATGGCGGTTATCGGATTGATTATCGCCGGCGCCGATTTGACGGCTAGCGATAGCATGGTGCGCTTGGCTTGGTGGATAGGGCTGCTGTTTACTTACATCCTGTTCTGGTTTGCCATGGCGGTTGCGGTCAATGTGCAGGCTAAATCGTCTTCACACAACGCACTGGTTTTGACCGGGCTGTGGATTATGCTGTTGCTGGTATTACCGACCTTCATCAGCATCGCTATCAATGTCGCGTACCCGCTTCCTTCCCGCGTAGCGATGATAGGCGCGATTCGCGCCGCGCAAACGGATGCTGGCAAGTCATCCGACGCAACCCTTGCGCGTTTTGAACAAGAGCATCCCGAAATGACGATCAAACCGGGTTCAGCAGACGATGATTATGCCGCTTCCAGAAAGCGTGTATTGGTACAGCTTGCAGCGTCCGAGCGAGTAGCACAAATCATGACCGGCTACGACCGGCAATTAGCCAAGCGGCAACGCATCGCCGAAATCCTGCGCTTTTTATCCCCGGCGATTGTTATGCAGGAAGCATTAAACGCGATAGCGGGCACCGACAACAGCCGGTATCGACATTTATCTCGCCAAGTCGATGCCTTTCGCCGTACGCGGCAGGATTTTTTTATGCCGAAAGCACTTAATAACGTGCCTCTCAAACTGGCTGATTACCAAGACTTTCCGCGTTTTAGCTATGTCGAGCAGGCGATTTCAGAAACCGGCTTGAGATTGTTTGGCGGATGGCTCGGCTTAATGATCCCAATTGCTTTGCTATTCATGTTCACCCTGCGCCGCATCCGGAATTACCCGGTTACGGCATGACCAATGAGAAAAAAAGATAAATAATGACGCAAACACAAAATCCAGAGACAGTAATCCGACAACCCAAACGTATTCAATGGCTTAAATGGCTGCGCCGCGTCCACGCCTGGGTCGGGCTGTGGGGCGCGGCGTTGGGTTTGTTATTCGGCGTTAGCGGAATTTTACTCAACCACCATATGGTGATGAAAATTCCTGCTGCAAAAATGGAACGGTCGCAAATCGAACTGCCTCTGCCTACACCGCTTCCTGTGGATGCAGAAGCTTTGGCCTTATGGTTGCAAACACAATTAAACATCAGCCGGGAACCCAGTAAAGTAATCACTGAACCGGCAAAAACCGTAACCTGGGCCGGTCAAACTTTCCAACAACCCGGCCAATGGCGAGTGGATTTTCATAGTCCGCAGCAATCTGTGAACGCTGAATACTGGGTCGGTAATAGTTTTGTTTCGGTAAAACGCCAGGATGCCAATATCTTCGCCTTCATCACCCGTTTGCATAAAGGAGTCGGCATGGGCACAGCCTGGATACTGCTGGCCGATACGCTGGCCGGCGGCTTGGTATTTCTTTCCCTGACCGGCTTGTTATTGTGGACCAAGCTGCATGGCTCGCGTCTGCTTATGGCTGGCTTGGGGTTGGTTTCGCTTGGACTGGGAGTGTCTGTTGTGCTGAACTCGCTGTAACTTTTTCTGCGTTGAGCTGGCGGCGACAAAAAGCATAACCGGAAACGGCTATTTTCCCTGCGTTTGCAGCACCAGCCTGTGTTCCGCCTTTCCGGCGTCAGCCCATTAGGTCATATCACTACAAATATGTGGCATATGACCTACTTTTTAGGATTAAGATGATTTGCCGGACCGTTTCCGAGCAATCACCGCATCAGCCAGTAAGCCTAATATCAAGGCTCAGGAGCCTTAGCAGCTATAATTAGCCTATTTGGCATTATATTTGCTGACTTTTATGGCAATCGTTTACCTGATTCTTCAGGCTAATACTGCCATAGAGGGAATTATTTCATTGATGAATCTGTCGCCAGAACCTGGATTGTCTGCGCATTTCCTTTTGCATCAAAAAGACTTGATGCAGTTTTTGACGTTTAAAGTGCAATGCGCCGAAACAGCTGCCGATTTAACACAGGAAACTTATTTACGTATCGCCCATCACCCCGACCCCGGCAATATCGAAAATATACGCGCTTACCTGTTCCGTATCGCCAATAACCTTGCCCTTGATTATCTTCGCAGCCAGACGCGGCTGAATAAACGCGATGCCGGACCGGTTACGGAAGACTTTACCTGCCATCAACCTGAGCCGGATGCAATAGTGTCCGACCACCAGCAACTGGAGTTTCTTGAACGGGTTATTTATGACTTGCCGCCGAAATGTCGGGAGGTTTTCCTGATGAGTCGCGTGGAGAACAAAAGCTATACCGAGATCAGCAACGAGCTGGGTATCTCTCCCCGCACCGTGGAAAGCCATATGCGCAAGGCATTGGAGCAGATTCGGAAACAGTTTGACTAAGTTCCTCATCAAGCAAAATATATTTTCGTCCTGTAAGGGTATCGAGACTGTCAGACGTCTTATTAATTAAGCTACCCATAACAGGACTATTCTCTCTGTAGTAATATACCCATCATGTCCAGCACCCAGCCTTCATCAAATGCACAATCCGTCTCAGACCAGGCTACCGCATGGTTTGCGCGCCTGCATGCGGATGACGTGAGTGCCGGGGAACAGGAACAGTTCAAAAACTGGTACCGGGAAAGCCCGCAACATGCCCAAGCCTATGACAAGATGGCGCTGCTTTGGGAAATGCTTGAAGCACCCGGCAAACGGGTTCATGCCAGGCTCGAAGCCGAACAATCCTCAGCCCCAGCCGCCCGCCCGCCCCTGCGCGGCAAGCAACCGCCTTACGCCCGGCGATTTATGGCAACGTCTGCGCTGGCTTTGATTGCGTTGCTGTCCTATCAACTGCCGGCACACTACCAAAATTGGCGCAGCGATTACCATACGGCACCCGGCAAACAGTTAACCGTTGCGCTCAGCGACGGATCGCGGCTGACGTTAAATACCGACACCGCCATCGCCGTGCACCTTGCCGACAAGCAACGGAACATCGAACTGCTGCTCGGCGAAGCTTATTTCCAGGTATCCCCGGATAAAAATCGCCCGTTCGTAGTCAGCAACGGCACAGCCAATGCCCGTGCGGTCGGCACTGCTTTCAGTGTTAAAAAGACCGCTGACGACATGCGGGTGGTCGTCAGCGAAGGCACGGTGGAAGTATCGGCAGGCAAAGCCGACTCTACCGCCCTGGTCCATATCAACCAGCAAGTGGACTATCAGCAGGGCCGCATCGGGCCGGTGATAACCTCAGACCTTATGGAAACGCTGGCCTGGCAGCGCGGACAACTGATTTTTAAACGGCAGCCGCTATCTCGGGTGATTCAGGAAGTGAACCGCTACCGGAGCGGACAAATTGTGATTCTAAACTCTAAGCTGAAAGAAAGGATCGTTAGCGGCGTGTTTGATACCGCAGATCCAGCCGCAGTGGTTGACGGCATCAAAACCACCCTGAAAGTCAGCTCGGTGAGCTTGTCGAATCAACTGGTTTTGCTTTATTAATTAACCGAACAGGCCTACTCACGCCGATTAGAACAGCTTAAGCAAGTACCGCGACAAAGACCTTCCAGGTTTTTAAAACCTGGAAGGTCTTAACCACCGCCCTAACATAACTCCTGAAGCGCAAGTAAACGTTTAAATACAAAGCAAGCGATACAATTTTTCTTCCTCGACTAAGGGTAAATCGATCTAGCTTCGTCGTAAGTCATGAAGTTAATACTTTTATGACCTAAAGAGGATTTACCCAAATGACACGACCAACGCACCAGGTTTGTAAATATCGCGGACAAAATTTAATCAAAACAGCCGGACTGCTGATGCCTGTGATACTGTTTGCGGCTGGACCAAACACCTATGCCGCTGATGCAGCCTCCCCTAAAACTATACAATTCAACATCCCGGCGCAATCCCTGTCGAGCGCATTGACACGTTTTTCCGCCGAGACCCGGCTGCAAGTACTGTATGAAGGCGATGTGGCCGATAAACTGCAAGCTCCGGCACTTAACGGCGCTTACACGCCGGAGCAAGCTCTGGAAAAACTGTTGCGCGGCAGCGGGCTTAAGTCTCGCTACACTAATGACAAAACCATCACCATAGAAGTGCCGACCAGCCAAAACCAGTCGCCCCCGATCACGTTGCAAGCGATGACGGTAACCGGAAAAAGCCAGTACGACGCTAACGATCCGTATGACAAGCATTATGCGGCCCCCAATTCCAGCTTTGCGACCAAAACCGACACGCCGATCATGGAAACGCCGCTAAATATTCAGGTGCTTCCGAAAGCAGTGCTTGATGATCAACAATCTACCAAACTTGATCAGGCGGTGAAATTGGTCAGCGGGGTCACTACCGGTCAAGGCGCAGGCGGAATTTCCGATCAAGTTACCATACGCGGTTTTTTTAACTTCAACTACTTTCGTAACGGCATGCGCATCGACACTAACGGAGGCGCAGACGGAACGCGCGCCATGGCGAACGTGCAAAGCCTGGAAGTGCTCAAAGGGCCGGCGGCGATGCTGTATGGACGGGTCGAACCCGGAGGCATGGTTAATATCGTCACTAAAAAGCCATTGGAGACTGAGTATTATTCGCTGCAACAGCAAGCCGGATCATTTGATTTCTATCGCACCAGTATCGATGCGACAGGGCCTTTGACCAGTAATAAGGACTTGCTGTATCGGATGAATGTTTCTTACGAAAACAGCGGTTCGTTTCGCGAGTTTGTCGATTCCGAAAAAGTATTTGTCGCGCCGGTCCTGCAATGGAACATCAGTCCGCAGACGCAAGCAATACTGGAAATGGAATACCGCCACGAAAATAATAGTTACGATCCGGGGGCAGGCGCTTTAATCATTGATGGAAGAACAGCAAATGGCACCTGGATTAATCCGCGCTTAGCGAAAATTCCCCGTGAACGGAATTTGATAGAGCCCGACAATAAAAATCCTCTTGATAATGAATTCATCGGTCTTAATGTGAACCATAAATTCAATGATGACTGGGTATTGTCCGAGCAACTCGGCATCAACCTATTGGATAGGACCCGGACAGCGATGAATTCCGGAGCTTTAAACGCCGATCAACGCACACTGAACAGGCAATTGCTCACAAGCGACTTTTATACCAACGACAGTTATTTCACCACAACCAATTTGACCGGCCATTTCGATACTTGGGGGCTTAAACATACGTTGTTAGTCGGAGGCGATTATTACCTCCAGGATGAAAATTCCGTCGGCTATAGCAGCACCGTGCCAAGCACCATTGACATTTATAACCCTATCCACAGAGGCCTTCCGCCGGTCAATCCAACGACGCGCGCCAGCCAATCGTTTCATACGACCACGGATTTGTACGGCATCTATCTACAGGATCAAATCAAGTTGCCTTACAACGTCCATGTGATGGGCGGCTTCCGTTACCAGGATGTCGAGCAATACAATGTTCTTACCAAGCAGGTAGGACAAAAAGCCGATGCGGTAACGCCACAAGCGGGCGTGCTTTGGCAACCCATCAAATGGCTGAGCCTATACGGCAACTATGTGGAGAATTTCGGCACCACCAACGGTCAGGGACAAGGCGGTACATTTTTACCGCCGCAAACCGCGCAACAATGGGAAGGGGGATTTAAAACCGCATTCTTCGATGACCGCTTAAGCACCACCATTGCTTACTTCAACTTGACCAAGCAAAACATTCCCACGATCGATCCTGCTAATCCAACCTTCAGCATTGCAACCGGCGAGGCGCAAAGCCGCGGCGTAGAAGTGGACATCAGAGGCGAAATTTTACCGGGGTGGAACACTATAGCCACCTATGCCTATACCGAAACCGAGGTACTCAAAGAAAATAACCCCAATAACATACCTGTGGGTAGCCCACTCAGGGGCATTCCTAAAAATACATCCACTTTATGGACAACTTACGATTTTCAGCAAGATTACCTGCGTGGCTTCAAAGTGGGTGCCGGCGTGGACTTATATAGTTCAAGAAAAGCAACTTTCGATCGGCAGCAATTCGATTTTGCCGGGTATGGCGTGGTTAATCTGTTGGGGAGCTATACGCGGAATGTCGCTAAATCCAGGGTAACACTCCAATTGAATGTCACCAACCTGTTGGATAAGGAATATATCCACGATGGTTTTATCCAATCCAACTCCGCCACTCTTCAAACCCGAACTACCTGGGGTGCGCCAAGAACTCTGATGGGATCGGTAAAGGTCGAGTTTTAACCGGTTAGCTATATAGGAGGCAATAATGGAATATCAGGGATTGTGTCACCAATTCCCAATACTTTTATTCTTAATGCACCGCATGGCTACATTGCCAATCACGCCTTAACGAGGTCTAAAAAACATGCAGCAATCTCTTGATGATTTTCCAGTGCATAACCCGATGACGGTAGCGAAAACCGATACCCATCTGGTCAAACTCAAAGCTCGGCGTAAATTGTGGCTGGATGTGCATTTATATCTCGGCCTGATCGTCGGCGCGATCTTTGCTGTAGTCGGTTTGACCGGGGGCATGCTGGTGTTTTATCAGGAAATGCAGGAAGTGTTAAATCCTGAGCTGGCTATGGTTTCGATACTGCCGGAAAACCGGGAAAGGTTGCAGAGCTCGGATGACATTGTTGCGGCGGCAGAAAAGGCCAAGCCGCAAGGCAGCCGCTTTTTCAAGATCTATTACCCCCGCAAGCCCGATGTAGCCTACAAGATGCTGTATTTTGTCAGGGATGAAAACCGAGCGAATAACGGCGACGGCTATTATATTTTCGTCGATCCTTATACCGTCCAGGTCAAAGGCGTGCAGCTCTGGCATCCCAAGGATCGCTACTGGGGACGGCCTTTAGTCAGTTTTATCATGCAACTGCACTGGTGCTTGTTATTGGGCAAACAAGCCGGCGGCATTCTCAATGGCATTTTAGCGGTGTTATCGATTATTTCGGTATTGACCGGCCTGATTGTCTGGTGGCCGCTGACCGGCAAATTCAAACAGGCTTTAACCTTCAAGCGCAATGCCAGCACCGTGCGCTTTAACTTCGATCTGCATAAAACCATCGGCTTTTATTTGACCATCGTGCTGCTGCCAGTGTTGTTTTCCGGTATTTATTTTAATCTGCCGGATCAGGTGAATGTGCTGGTCAGATTGTTCTCGTCAACCAACAGGCCCAATGCCTTTAGCACGGTTCCGGCGGAAATTCACAGCCGTGTACCGCAAGCGGGACAACAGCCGATTAATGTCTCGGCAGTGGAGGCCATTGTGCAGGAACGCTATCCAGCCGGTCGGTTGTGGATGCTCAATGCGCCGAAAAACCCGACAGATGTTTACACGGTAATGAAGAACGAGGTAACCGAAATAAGCCGCTTTACCGGTTATCGCGATTTCGCCGTCGACCAATATAGCGGCGAGATACTCAGAGTTTACGACAGAGGCACCGGCAGCGGCGGCGACATTTTTCTGGACTGGCAATGGCCGTTGCACAGCGGCAAGGCTTTCGGCTGGACCGGAAGGATTTTAGTGTTTCTTTCCGGCCTAGCTTGCCCTGTTTTGTATGTGACCGGGGTGATCCGATGGCTTCAAAAACGCAAGGCAAAGAAATTATCGAGGAGCCACAATTTTCACTGAACAATTGTTATTGGAATCCGAAGCTCTCCTGCAAAAAAATATGCATAAACCAGCCGGACAATCTCAGGAATGATTCTTTTCGACTGCTGTGGGCATAAATACAAAAAGCTTGTGTCATATCCCCTATTCAACTGCGGCATTTGACACAAGCCTTTTCTCTGAAATTATCAAGCAACTGATATTTATAACGATTTTAACAGGCATGGATATTGCTTAGTGCTCTGGCACCACTGTTTAATTCTGTCTTGCATAACCGATGACCGAACCCAATCACAGCTTCCTGCATGACCTGTTCCTGAAACATGCCCACGAAGTCAGCGCCTTTATTCGCGGACGCTGGCCCAGAGAGCCGGATGTTGACGATATCATGCAGGAATCGTTTTTACGCCTGTCGCAAGTCCCCAACCCGGAAACCATCCTTAATCCGCGAGCCTTTCTGTTCACGACCGCATCCAATATGGCCGTGGATCGCCATCGTCGCCGAAAAACCCGCGAGCGATATATTGAACCGGACGCGGACCTTGAGAATTTGGCGAGCGATCATGTATCTCCCGACCGCCATTCGGAAGCACAGCAAGCACTTGAGCGGTTCAGCGAATGGCTGGACGAGTTGCCGGAGCTGCACCGGCATGCCTTTGTTCTGTTCCGCATCGAGGGCTGTCCGCATGCCGAAATCGCAGTACGCCTTGGTATTTCCGTGAGTACCTCCGAGCGCTATGTAAAACAGGCCATGCACCATATCGGTCTGCGTCTCAACGCTATGCAAGCCTAAAGTTATGACGATAATTGAGCTGCCGAACGTCTATAGTATGATTGCGATAAAATGAACAGACTTAACCAGAACCGATAAGGCTATAAACCAGCGTGAAAACCATCCTCCCACCCTCTTCCGAATCAGCGCATGCACAAGCTATTGACTGGCTGCTGCGCATCCGTTCGGAAAACTGCACTGAGGCAGAGCGCCACGCTTTCAATACTTGGCTGGAAGAAAGCGCAAGCCACCGCCAGGCCTATGAAACGGCGCAATCGCAATGGCAATGGATGGATCAATTTAAAAGCATGAGTTTTCCCGCACGGGATGCCGCATTGCACTACCGCAAAAAATCGCCCCGCCGCATGCTTAAATACAGCGCCGCCGCCTCGCTGTTGCTGGCTTTGGGCTTAACCGCCTTTATGCCGAACGGCTGGCTGGGAATCCCGCATACCTATATTGCCGAAAAAGGCAACCATCAAGCCATCACCCTGGCCGACGGTTCCAGTATTGAACTCAATACCGAAAGCGAGGTGCGGGTTCATTTCAATCATTGGCGGCGCAACGTCGAAATGATAAAAGGCGAAGCTTTTTTTACCGTAACTCACGATGCCGAACGCCCGTTTGAGGTACGCGCAGGTAACGGACGCATCCGCGACATCGGCACCGCGTTTGAGGTCTACATCAAACCCGAACAAGTCATCGTTGCCGTGCAGGAAGGCATCGTCTCAGTGCAAGCCGCCGGAAAGCGGGAACTGACAGCCGGACAGCAACTGGCCTTTAACGGCAGCGGCGAATTCCAGACGCTGCAAGGTCAAGATATCGCCGGACTCACCGCCTGGCGGCAAGGCAAGCTCGTATTCCGAGACCGTCCCCTAGACGAGGTACTCGCCGAAGTAGGCCGTTACCACGATACCCGCATCCATTTGCAGAATGAAACCTTGCGTAGACTGCGGGTTAGCGGCACATTTCACACCGCCGAACTCGACAACACGCTCGACGCCATCGCCACTATCCTGCCGGTTAACATCGATCATGTCGGCGAACATGAAATCGTGCTGAAATCGGCGGCCTCCGTTCACAAATAGTCGGACTGTCGTTTTTAGACTGAACCGAAAAAATAACTTCAAATTCCTGACGATTTTTTTAAAGTCATGCGTCTATCCCTTATCAACACAATTTAATAAGGGAGAAACGAATAAATGACATTAAAGATCACACGGCTTACCGCGGCTATTTTGGCAACCATGGCGAGCGCCGCTTACGCAGACGAACAAAAACATCACTTCGACATCCCCGCGCAAGCGCTGAGCTCAGCACTGCAAACGCTCGCCGCGCAATCCGGCGCACCGATGCTTTATGCGGAACAGACGGCGGCGGGCAAAAAAAGTCGGCGCTTGAGCGGCGACTATACGACCGCCGAAGCGGCGGATAAATTGCTTGCAGGCAGCGGCCTTGTCCACAGCGTCGCCGAAAACGGCACGGTGACGGTTAAACCGGCACCGCAAAGTACAGGCCCCGTTACCTTAAAGCCGATGACTGTTACCGGAAAAGTAGACGATGATCCAGCGTCTTACCGAGCCACCAACACCAGCACCGCCACCAAGACCGACACGCCGATTATGCAAACGCCGCAATCCATTCAAGTGATCAAGCGGTCATTGATGGACGACCAGCAAAACATCACCGTCAGTGAAAGCCTGCGCAATGTCAGCGGCGTGGTGCCCAATAATCCTGCCTTCACGCCGGCCAAGGATTTTACCCTCATCCGAGGCTTTGCAGCCGAACAAGTGATTGACGGTTTTACCCAATATTACAATCCGGGCGATCGGGAAAGCACAGTTAATATTGAGCGAATCGAAGTCCTGAAAGGCACCAACGGGATACTTTACAGCGGCGGCGCCGGCTCGCCGGTCGGCGGCTTGGTCAATATCGTTTCCAAGCTGCCCCAGGCCGAGGCATCCCGCGAGTTGGGCTTTAAAATCGGCACTAATAATTATTACCAGCCTTATCTCGATATTAACCAGCCGCTGACCAAAAATATTTTGACCCGCTTTACCGGCGAATATACCGACGCGGGCAGTTACCTGGATGTCGTGAAAACGCAACGCTACAACCTCAATCCGACCATAACGTTTACCAACAACGATACGACCACGTTCACCGTGCAAGGCAAGGTGTCCAGGTGGGAGCAGCCTGAATACCAAGGCTTGCCGGCCACGGGTACGGTAGCGGGCCAGCTTCAGACGCCCCGGCATACCTTTGTAGGCCCTTCCGACATCCCTGACAGCTCTAGCGAATTTAGCGGCGTTTGGGGCACGTTGGACCACAAGTTCAACGATATGTGGTCACTCAATCTAAAGGCTCGCCATGCCCAATCGGAATTCGACGAGAAAGTTCAATCCTTGGCCGGAGCGGACGGATTTATTGCCGACCGGCCGTTTTTTGCTAACACGTGGGCCCTGGTCAATGCCGAGCTGTTTCAAAAGCAAGAGGAACTGAGCTTTTTAGGCAACGTCACGGCCAAGTTTGATGTCGGTCCCACTAAAAATACCGTACTGATTGGCGCGGACCATAGCGAAGTCGATGATAAAGGCTTTATGGATGTCGATATGGGCCGGTTCGGTTTTGGTGCAGGCACTGTTGACTTAAGCAGGCCTTCGTTTCCTGCGGCTTACGGCCCGGCAGGCCCCGGCATCGATAACCAGTTTGTGACCAACACCACTTACGGCGGCTACACCCAACTGCAAAGCACGCTTTATGATCGGCTGCATTTATTAACCAGTCTCAGAGTCGGCCATGTCGGCATCGATTACCAAAATACGACGCAGAACATAGACGCCAGCGGCGATAAAACTAGGTTTTTGCCACGCGCAGGCGGCGTTTTCGACCTGACGGATGAATATTCCTTGTTTATCAACTACAGCGAAGGCATGCGCGGCCAGCCTTTCGTCAACTTTGTCGGCGCCCCTCAACCGGAGGAATCGACAACGCTTGAAGGCGGGCTTAAATTCAATGTTGCCCACCAACTCACCGGACAGATTGCGGTTTATGAAATCGAACGCAGCCATGTCGCGGTCACCGATAACACCGACCTGCGCCGTCGCTCAAAAGCCGAAGGCCAGCAGCGTTCGCGCGGCGTTGAAACCGACCTGACCTGGCAAGCCACCGATGGGCTGAGCATTCTTGCCAACTACGCGCATACCGATGCCAAGTTTACCGACAATTTGGCCGGCGTTCCTGAAGGCAACAAGCTGGCTACTGTGCCTGCCGACTCCGGCAGGCTGTGGGCAAACTACCGCTTTCAGCAACCGATGCTCAGAGGATTCAGTATTGGCGGCGGACTCTATGCGCAAGGGCAAACTTATCTGTCCAACAATAATCAGTTCAAAAGCGACGGCTACCATAGCTTCGATGCCAGCATCGGTTATGAGCGCCAGCAGTTCAAACTCATGGCGACAGTAAAAAACCTGACCGATGAGGATTATTTTCAAGCCTACAACTATTTTGGCGGGCGCGTGATACCTTCAGAAGGCACATCCGCCTATGTCACTGCATCTGTCAAGTTTTAAGGAGCGTGGTATGGAACGTCGTCAATTTACTAAACTAGCGCTATTGGGCGGCGGCCTTGCGCCCTTCCTTTCGGGCTGTTCATCGCTTGCCAAAACCCAGGCACCGAATGCCAGACAGACGACAGCATCCGCGCATTTAAGTAAAGCCGAGGCGGAAAAAATATCCCGTAATGCCCATGAAAAACTTATGGGCCTTAGGGACGATTTTAAGATGCACGGCGAGGAACATATCGCCATGCTCTTATACCCTGGCTTTGCGGCATTGGATCTGGTTGGCCCTCAATACCTGTTTGCCGCAATGATGGGGGCGAAGATTTACTTGATATCTCCCGCCAATGACCTAAAGCCGGTGACCAGTGGCGAGGGCTTGGCGATTGTGCCGACCCATACCCTAAGCGAATGTCCCGAAGCCCTGGATATTTTCTTTGTACCCGGCGGTGCCAATGGCACGGTGGAGGCAATGAAAAACGCTCAATTGATCGATTTCATTGCCAGCAAGGCGGCTGTTTCCAACTACGTGGCCAGCGTTTGCACCGGCAGCTTGCTGTTGGGTAAAGCCGGTTTATTGAAAGGGAAAAAAGCGACTTCGCATTGGACGACGTTGGAACTATTACCGAAATTTGGCGCGATACCCGTCAAACAGCGGGTGGTCTGGGACGGCAAATTGATCACCGGCGGCGGTGTCACCGCAGGCATTGATTTTGGCTTACAGGTTGTGGCCGCATTGCGAGGAAAAACGTATGCCCAAACGATTCAGCTTGAGGCGGAGTACGATCCTGCCCCGCCCTATGATTCGGGTTCACCCGAAAAGGCCGATCCATTCGTCAGGGATAATCTCAAAGGCATCATGACGCCTCTGGTCGAGAACTTTAGGCGGGCAATTTAATGGTTCAATCTCCTGCGCGGGTCGTGATTTACCCCGCGCGCCCGATCCAATTTATGCACCTAAAACACCGCTTTCATTATTACAATCTTGATTATCAGATCAACAACTCGTCATTTTTTGCTGGACCGGTTAACCCGGCAAATAACCGCACCACCACGCGTAGTGTGACTACCAGACCGATTGACGTTACTGACACCTATGCGACCAGCATAGACCTCACCGGTAAATTCAATGTATTGGGCACACAGCACCAAGCTTTAGCGGGATTCGATTATTTTTGGGAAAAGGCCGAAAGCCAAGGTTTTGCAGGCAATCCCGCGCCGGCAGCCTATAGGCCGGTGGTTGATATTTTCAATCTGGTCTGTTACCACGCAACTTAGTGTCAATAACCTACTGGGCAAAACTATTTATGAGACTTCTGCTTTCGGAGGCTTTTTGGCGCAGCCGGGTGCACCGCGTACTTTCATGGGTTCGATCCGTGTGGAGTTTTAACGCTAAATAGGGTTAATGGCCTCTCCAGGCCGGACGAAGTTACTGTTAAGTCAAAGGAAAGCCTTCGGTGTTTGGAGTGCAGGCTCCGCCTGCCAATGCAAGCAAAGCTTGCACTCCAGCGATTTATTTCTCATGCGAAATAAATCGCTTAATTCAACAGCATTGGGTATTTACCCTGTCCGGCACGGTTGCATGCTTTCAGCAACTCGGTATCGACATTCAATATGGACAACATAAACAATGAAATCCAATGTAAATCATGCCAATTCGGTAACCGGACAACAATCACCAAACCTCCGACTATCACACCTGAAAACCCGGCGTAAAAACTGGCTGGGAGTTCATATATGGCTGGGCTTAAGCTTGGGACTTTTACTGTCTATCTATGGCATCACTGGTAGCATTTTAGTGTTCCATGAGGCTGTTGCCATAGCCATGCAACGCTACCCGACTGGTCGTCCGCATTTTATTTATGGCGCCTCCACGCCAACCAAAACTTATACGGTCTGCCAGAATGGCGTCGATGCGCCCGGTAGCCTGTTGCAGCGGCGTTGCATGGTGATGGATCGCTATAGCGGCAAAATACTGGACGTGGACGATCCAACCATCGGCACGGCGGGCGAGGTATTTACACAGTGGCAATGGCCTTTGCACTCAGGACAGGCTTTCGGCATGACCGGGCGGGTTTTAGTGTTTTTGTCCGGCCTGGCTTGTCCGGTGTTATTCATTACCGGTGTAATACGCTGGCAGCAAAAGCGCCGGGCGAAGAAATCAAAACCCAGGAAAAAGCCGGAGCTATATTCAAAACGTTCGATTTATAAACAGCCGATTGCCTGATCTGAATATTGATAATTTTTTATATTTCAGGTGAGGATTTCCTGCTGCTGAAACGTCTTATAGTAGAAACTCGTAATTTGCTGTTTTCCTCCCAAAGTGATTGTCACGTCACCTTCTGCAAAGAACGAGTTTCTCTGTCTTTCTCATTGAGTGTCATGCAAGGCGATTAAATCCAGGGATGGTTTTTTTATGAGCTGATGATTGAAGGCAGGCATGCAAATCACTCGGTTTATAGGTAAACAATAATTTGAGGCGATTATTTCATCTTTAAGATTAAAGACTGATGCAGAAATAAATTAACGAGATGAGGACCCAAATATGGAAACTTCAAAGTTGGTACAAAAATCCAAGAGCGAACATTACCCTAAAATGCGCCATTCTATAAAGGCGGAGGATGACTTGATTGATTTGTTTCCTCAGCCCCGATATTTTCAGGTGCATTTTCAGCATGTCCATGAAAATGCCCATGATCTTCGGGGTGAACTGGCTCAGCTCAAAGATTATGTAACTAAAGTCGATGAAAAACTTGAACGGGTAATGGCCTTGCTAAGCCGTACGCCCGAACAGGTGCTTTGACTTCTATGTATTTATTCGAAAGCCACAAAGAACGCATGGACGATTGGCCGCTAACGCCTGCGGCTGGCCCTGCAATGCCAATACAGTCGCTATTTAAGGCGTTTTTGGGCGAAGAAAAGCCGCGCTCTATGGGCAGTTTGCTGTTGACGTTAGTGCTGTCACTTCATTTATGGCCGGCTCTCTGGATACTGCAACCAGCCAAAGCCGTTACCAAAGCCCAGCCGATGATCATGGAAGTATCGCTGATTGCGGCGCCGAGCCAAAAGGTTGCGGCTGCGCCGGTTGCGCAACCCAAACCGGAGGAGCCGAAAAAGCCGGCCAAACTAAAGAAGCCGGTTGTCCGCAAGCAAATGGAACTACCCAAACCACTGGCTATGGCTGAGGAAATGCTGCCTGCGCCATCAAAGCTTGAATCTGCGTCGGCATCGGCAACGCCTGCCGCTAATGTGGGCGGCAAGATAACGGCAGATGTCGCCCCTTTTACCGAAGCGAATTTCAACGCCAATTACGGCTCCAATCCCAAACCGAAATATCCCGGCATTGCCACCAGCCGAGGCTGGGAAGGCACCGTGCACCTGCTAGTGAAAGTATCCGCCGAAGGCGACAGCGAGGAAGTCACCGTGCAGCGCAGCAGTGGCCATGACGCGCTCGACGAAGCCGCTGTCGAAGCGGTCGAAAAATGGAAATTTATCCCCGCCAAGCGGGGCGAAACGCCGGTGTCCAGTTCGGTAGTCGTACCGATTAATTTTGTCTTGAACAACTAAAAGGGAGACTTAAACGTCCCATTCGGTAGAACCGAAAATCATAATCGACAGAACTCCTGTGCACGCAGAGGGTTTGGTCTTTTAATTGCCATACGCTTGCAGCAACAGCAGGTGTTCCGGCTTGCCTGTCATTAATGCCATCGGCAGGCCCTTTAGCCAGTAATTTTGCTGATCCCGGTAATAAGGCGACAACGGCTGACCCGATTGGCCGCCGGGCATATGCAGTATGGCGTCTTCAAAATGATTCGGCGCGACTACCAGCCGTTCGCTGGCGCCGAAACCGGGCGCGGCGGCGCGCACGCAAAAAGCGCATCCCGGCAGGGCTTCGTCCGGCATATCCAGCAGTTCGCCCAGTATCGGCAAGGCATTGGAGAACGGGTGGGATTGCCGGACTTTGTTGTGCATGCCCCAGTTCAATTCCGCTAATTTCACGCCCGGATGCCGGGCTTGCAGCCGCTGCCGGCTAAGTTTTAGCTGCCCCAGGATAAAGTCGTCCCAGTTTCGGTAATGCGCCGCATCGGGCAGTAATTGCGGGGGCTTTTGATTCAACAGCGCTTGCAGCGGCGTATCGATATAAGTCCAGGCATAGCTGAAATTCTTATCCATCTCCCGGCTGGCCGCTAAAAACGGCGTAAATACCGATTCGGCCAATTGCCTGCGGAATTCGACCAGCAACGCAAATCCCAAGCTGCCGACATCGGCCCGGCCGTCCCAGGCCAGCAGATAGTCGCGCGCTTCGGCCAAATCCGGCTGGGCCGCAATCACTTCGCCGGACAGAACACGCAAAGCCAACTGCTGATAAAAAGCATAAAACTCGCTGCCGGTATCCAGTTGCAGATTGAACATGGCCGATTCGTTAAACTGCGACATTTGCCCAAGTTGTTGGGTAATCCGATAGGCGCGGTAACCGTTGCCGAACTGGTGGCCGATCACGTACGGATAGTTTTTGTCGAATCGACGGTCATTAGCCGACACCAGCAGCCCCTCGGACGGATCGATGATCCGCGGCAAATTCTCAGGCTCGACATAACCGTTCCAGCCTACGCTGCCGTCCGCCCAGGAGCGGCTGACCAAGCCGTCATTACCGAAGCGTTTGGGGATTTTGCCCGTCAATGTCCAAGCAATATGGCCTTGGCCGTCGGCCAGCAAGACGTTAAGCTGCGGGCCGCCGGCGCTGTTGACGATTTTGATCGCCTGCTCCAGGGTTTCGGCTTGCTCCAAATCAAACAGCTCGAAGTTAACGGCATCGGCATCCAATGCCGCCCAATGAATCGCCACCGGCTGGCCCAGCAACGGCTGATTGGCAACCGGCCCCCAGCGCGTGTGCTTGACCATAATCTGCTTAGCCTCGCTATCTTTTACCCGAATGATTTCCTGATATTCATCGAAACGCTGCCACTGATCGCCTACCCGGTATTGATCAGGATGCTCGGGATTGATGTCGAGACGGACCAGGTCCAGGAAATCGCCGGTCAAATTGGTCTCTCCCCAGGCGATATGCCGGTTGCTGCCGGCAACCAGCAACGGCGTGCCGGGCAAGGTCAGGCCGACGGCGTATGCATCGCCGTAGTTCAACTCAACGCGATACCAGACGTTGGGCACCGACAGGCCCAAATGCATATCGTTAGCCAAAATCGCCCGTCCGTCCGCGGTAAGTTTGCCGCTGACCGTCCAGGCATTAGAGCCGACCATTAAATCGGATTGCTGAACCAGCTGCGCCAACGCTGTTTTATCCGTCGGCTGGCGGGCTAATGCGCTAGCTAAGGACTCGACAGGAATAGGTTGTGCCGGGCGCAGCGATTCAGCCTGTTTTTGCAATTGTTCGGTGTAAGCATCGGTATCCGGCGTCAAAAAACGCACCACGTCATCCGGCAAGGTTTTTTCCATGACGCTCAGCATCCGTTCGCCGCGTTCTTCTCCGGCTGTCAGGGTTTCGAACATGCCCAAAACCACCAGCAGCGTATCCTCGGGAACCCAGGGTTCCGGTCGATAGCCCAGTACCTTAAACTCGAAAGGCAGCTTACCGGATTCCGCCATATAGCTGTTGACGCCGTCGGCATAGGTTTGCAGGTATTGCCGATGATCCGGCGGCAGTTTTGCCAATACCGCTTTTGCCACGCGCTGAAAACCGTAGGTTCTGACCTTGATATCGTTACCCAATGCCTTGTCGCCGAAGATTTCCGCCAGGCGCCCGGCGCTTTTACGCCGCATCAGGTCCATCTGAAACAGGCGATCGCGCGCAGTGACATACCCCAATGCCCGAACCGCATCGGCGCGATTAGCAGCGTCGATGGCCGGCATACCGTGCGCGTCGGTCCGTACGCGAACCTCCGCCGTAAGCCGGTCCAGTTTTACCGTACCCTCCAGTTGCGGCATGGACGCCCGCAAGAGCCAAAAACCGCCGCCGAAGGCTATCACCGCCAGACTCGTCAGAACCAGACCGGCATATAACATGATTTTTCGAAATTTCGCCATTGCCTTGCACTATTGTGAAGCTGTCATTATTCAGCGATAGACTGATTTTATAATAAAACGAAGGACCGATTTAAACGGATTTCGTGCTGTGCACCGGTGTCCTGTTTTGTAGTTGCCTGGTCTCCTGTTTGCCGTGTCGGTAGTCTTACCTATTGTCTCAACCCCATGAATTCTCTAATCTGCTGATATGCAAAAGGCAATAATCTCGGTGTAAACCTATTTATCTTGCGGGAGGCTGGGTTAATTCCCCACTGTATTTCATATAAAAAACTCGAAATAACCGTACACACTCGAATAACCGAGCGGAGGCCCAAACGGGGAATACAGATGATAATGAAATTACAGGAGCAAAGACGAAATATCAGAATCGCCGATCCCGGCGGTGAAGAAGAGCCGATTCGGTTTGAGCTGTTCAGCGATGAACGGATGGCGCAACATGCCACCAGTTTAGCAAAAGAGCAAAAAGCCCGCGTTATTCCTGATGGGCTCGATCTGATGCCGCGGGTCCGCGAAAATTCGCGGCTGTTGGTTGAGGCTTACAAAGCAATCGGCAAAGCGGCGCGAGAGCATCGCGCCATTACTCCGGCCGCAGAATGGATGCTCGATAATTTTCATGTCATTGAAGAGCAAATCAATGACATCAATGTTTATCTGCCGGAAAAGTTTTACCAGCAATTACCCAAGTTAACCAACGGCTTTCTTACCGGTTATCCGCGTGTTTACGGCATTGCCTGGGCGCTGGTGGCCCATACCGATAGCCGTTTTTCCCCGGAACAGCTAAATCTGTTCATGCGTGCGTACCAGGAAGTTCAACCGCTCAGTATCGGCGAGCTTTGGGCAATACCGATCACGCTGCGCATTGTGATGATAGAGAACTTGCGGAGGCTGGCGCTAAAAGTCATGCGCTCGCAAGTCGGGCGGCGGCTGGCTGACGAATTTATCGATCAAGCGGACAAGCTTGATCTTTCGACCCAGATTGCCGCTTTACCCGACCCGCATTTCCGTCAGGCCTTTGCGGTTCAGCTCGTGCGGCGTTTGCACGAACCTCACCCGGACCCTGCGCCGACACTTGATTTTCTTAATGACTGGCTGGCCGAACAAGGCGTCACTCTGGATGAAATAGTGCACCGTGAACACGTCGCCCAAATTGCCGGCAACCTGACCGTACGCAATATCATTACCAGTATGCGCGCCATATCGGCATACGATTGGCCGCAGTTTGTCGAAGATTCGAGTCTGGTAGATAAACATCTGCGCAGCCACCCTTCTTACAGCGTAATGGATTTTCTGACCCGTGACCGCTACCGCCATGCGATTGAGGATCTTGCCAAACGTTCGCCGTATTCCGAGGTGGAAATCACCCATAAAGTCATCGATAAGATTAATCGTGTCGCTAATGAACCGGATACCAATCTGCAACAACAGGAGCCTGGCTATTACCTGATCGGCGCCGGCCGCACCGAGTTCGAGCAAGAAGTCGGCTTTCAGCCTACCTTCAGCCAAAAGCTACTGCGTTCTTATATCGCCCATGCAGTATTCGCTTATCTGGCCAGTATTGGTTTAGGCACCTTGCTTTTGCTGGCGTTGGTTGTGAATGCCTCTTTCAACGCCGGGCTTAGCGGCTTCCAGATTGCGCTGATTACGTTATTTGCCTTATTTCCCGCCTCGGATATTGCCACGGCTTTGGTCAATCGCTTTGTCGTGACAACGGTGCCGCCGCGCCATTTGCCCAGACTTGACCTGAAGGATGGCATTTCTGATGCGCTACGCACCTTTGTCGTGGTGCCAACGATACTTATCAGTGAATACACGGTAAAAAAGCAAATCGATGAACTGGAGGTTCAGTATTTGTCCAATCCGGTCGACAATGTTTATTTTGCGCTGTTATCCGATTGGGTTGATGCCGACCAGGAAACCTTGCCTGAAGATGATGAATTATTAAACATCGCCATTAGCGGAATAAGCGCTCTGAATGACAAGTACGGAGACCAGCGGTTTTTCCTGTATCACCGCAAGCGCTGCTGGAATCCAAGCGAGGATCAATGGATGGGCTGGGAACGCAAGCGCGGCAAGCTGCATGAGTTTAACCGGCTGTTGCGCGGCGCAAGCGATACGACCTATATAGCGCTTAATGGGCAGCCCGTAACCGCGCCGTCCGGCGTTCGCTATGTGATTACCCTGGACTCGGACACCAAGCTGCCTATCGGCGCAGTGCAACAGCTAGTCGGAACAGCCGCCCATCCGCTCAATTGGCCTATCATGGACCCGATCACACGCTATATTACCAGCGGATACACCATCCTCCAGCCCAGGGTTACCCCCACCTTGCCGCAAAGGCGAGAGCACTCCTTGTATCACCAGCTTTTTTCCGGCGCCTGCGGCGTAGACGCTTATTCGACCTCCGTGTCCGAAGTCTATCAGGACCTGTTCGGACTTGGCACATACAGCGGCAAGGGTTTGTATGAGGTCGATTCGTTTGAGGCCGCGTTGGCGGGACGAGTTCCCGAAAACGCCCTGCTCAGCCATGACTTATTCGAGAGCGTGTACGCCCGCTGTGCGTTTGTCAGCGACATTGAGTTGTATGAAGAATTCCCCTCCCACACGGAAGTGGCCGCGTCCCGTTCGCACCGTTGGGCGCGTGGCGATTGGCAGCTATTGCCGTGGATTTTCGGTCCGCGCGGTAAAGGCATGCCGTTAATCGGACGTTGGAAAATGATCGATAATTTGCGCCGGACTTTTTCAGCGCCCGGCGCTTTTCTTACCCTATTAGCGGCTTGGGCGATTCCGGGCGCACCGCAGTCCCTGCTGATGGGGATGGTGTTGGCGGCAGTGGCTTTCCCCGCTTTCCAGTCGTTTATCGGCGGAGTGAGGATTCGTCCCCATATCCCGGTGGGGCACCAATTGCGCGCCATCGCAGAAAATATAATTACGGGCGTGAACACCAGCCTGGTTACGCTGACGCTGCTGGTGCAGCAAGCCATATTAATGACGGATGCGATCGTCAGCTCTTTGGTGCGGATCTATATCACCAAACGAAAATTACTCAAATGGGTCACCGCGCTGCAAGTAAAATCGAAAGCCGGACACACGATGAAAGACCTCATCAGGCCATTGGCCAGCGTGATAATCGTGTTGTTTTTCGCCGGCTTGATCGTGCTTATATTCAATCCCGCTTCGCTTGGAATTGCCGCGCCGTTTCTGCTGCTGTGGCTACTGTCGCCAATTGCCGCCCATATCTTGAGTTTGCCGCCCAAACCGGACCCGGCTGAATCGTTAATTCCTGAGGATGCTTTACAGTTACGGCAGGTGGCAAGGCACACCTGGCGATTTTTCACCACGTTCGTAACGGAGCAGGAAAACTATCTGCCTCCGGATAATTTTCAGGAAGACCCTAATCCGGAAATTGCTCATCGCAGTTCGCCGACCAATTTCGGCCTCTATTTAATATCGACGCTTGCCGCCCACGATATGGGCTGGATTGGCCTTATCGACACCGTTGACCGGTTGGAAGCCACCTTAAATACGCTGAATAAGATGTCGAAACTGCATGGGCATTTTTATAACTGGTATGACACCTGTGATTTGCATCCATTGGAGCCTAAATATGTCTCGACTGTGGACAGCGGCAATTTGGCCGCACATCTGCTGGTGCTTGTTCAGGGATGTAAAGAGTTAACGCAGCAACCCTACCCGTTTTCCACGCTGTTAAGCGGCATTGCCGACAGCCACCGGCTGTTCGAATCCGCACTTGCCAAAACCATCGATACCCAGCGCATGCAGATGGTGACACTGAATGATTTACAACAGAAAACGGATAAACTTCGTGCCTTGTTAGCGTGTACGCCTGCCACTCAGGAGGAATGCCTGCGTTTGTGGCGGCTGATAAAACCTTGTGCCGATAACCTGCTGGATCTGGTTCGCGCTTATGCCGCCGAGCGCGGCGATCATATAAACAGTAGCGAAATGCTGGCCTGGGCGACGCTGTTGCACAACGATATCGCTTCTCATCAGCGTGACATGGAAAATTTCGGCTCGTCGATACATTTCCACCTTCCCAGTGACGACCATCAGCAGCCGGAGGCCCAGCACTGGAAAGTGCTGACTCAGCGGATAAATACCTTGGTCGAACTTGCGGAACAATTGTTCGTCGAGATGGATTTTCGTTTTCTTTACGATCCTAACCGGCACTTGTTTTCGCTCGGCTATCGCGTTGAAAAAGGCGTTATCGACGACAGCTATTACGACCTGCTTGCCTCGGAAGCCCGCTTGACCAGCTTGATCGCTATCGCCAAGCGGGAAGTGCCGAGCGCTCACTGGTTTCATTTGGGGCGCAGGCTGACGCGCACCACGCACGGCAACGTGCTGTTATCCTGGTCAGGCTCGATGTTTGAATACCTGATGCCGTCCTTGGTGACTTATACGCCGCGCTACAGCCTGCTGGACCAAACTTGCCGACTGGTGGTGCAAAGCCAGATTGAATACGGAGAGCAGCGCAGGGTGCCGTGGGGCGTTTCCGAATCGGCATTTAACGGCCGCGACCGTTGGTTCACCTATCAATATTCCGCATTCGGCGTGCCGGGTTTGGGCATGAAACGCGGACTCGCCTACGACCTGGTGATTGCGCCTTATGCCACGGCCTTGGCGGCTATGTACCACACCCGTGCGGCGGCGGAAAATTTCCAACGCCTGGAAAAGCTTGGCGCTTTGGGGCGTTACGGCTTTTTTGAAGCGCTCGATTTCACGCCATCGCGACTGGCGGAAAACCAAAAGGTGGCGTTTGTGCGCTGCTATATGGCCCATCATCAAGGCATGTCATTAGTGTCTTTGGCTAATGTGACGCTTAATGAAGTGATGCGCCGCCGCTTCCATCGCGTACCGATGATCCAGGGCGCCGAATTGTTGTTGCAGGAGCGTGTGCCGCACGGTTTTGGCCAAGGCATTCCCCACTTTACCCACGCCGAGGCTGAAGTAAAGGAAATAATCCAGCCGCCCATACGCCGCTTGCTGTCACCAATGTCGATAAGTCCTTCGGCGCATTTGCTGTCCAATGGCCGCTATGGCGTGATGATCACCGCCGCCGGGTCAGGATACAGCGTTTGCGAAAAGCTGGCGGTTACCCGTTGGCGCGAAGATGTGACCCGCGATTGCTGGGGCAGCTATATTTATTTGCGTGATTTGGCGAGCGGCAAGATATGGTCGGCCGGATACCAGCCGACCACGGCAGTTCCGGATAAATACGAAGTGGCTTTTAACGAAGACCGGGCGCGCATCTCTCGCGAAGACGGGGCCATCGCCAGCAACCTGGAAATCATTGTCTCCCCTGAGGATAACGCAGAAATCAGGCATTTGTGCTTAATCAATAACGGCGCGCATACCCGGGAAATTGAACTGACTTCCTACGCGGAAATCGTGCTGACGTCCCAGATGGCTGACATGGCCCATCCGGCGTTTTCAAATTTGTTTATACAGACCGAATACCTGCCGCAGGCGTCTGCGTTAATCGCACAACGACGGCCTCGGTCGGAAAAGGACCCACAGGTTTGGGCGGCTCATGTGCTGGCATGTAGCGTCAGTGCCGGACTACAGTATGAAACCGACCGGGTACGGTTTATAGGCCGGGGGCAAACGCTGCAAGCGCCCGCCTCAGTGACTGACGGGCATCCTCTCAGCAATACGGTCGGCGCGGTGCTTGATCCGATATTCAGCCTGCGCACGCGGGTCAGTATCGAACCGGGCTCGACGGTTCATGTGACCTTTACGACTTTGATTGCCCCAACCCGGCAGGCCGTTGAGGATTTGGCCGACAAGTACCACAACCCGGCCACTTTCGACCGGGTTTCCGATCTTGCCTGGACCCATGCGCACATTCAATTACGCCATCTGCGCATTAAATCCGATGAAGCGCAATTATTTCAGGCCCTGGCTAACCGCTTGCTGTACGCCGATCCTTCGTTGCGGGCCAATGCCAGGCTTATGCATATGAACAGGCTAAATGTCACAGGCTTGTGGCGGTTTAGCATTTCCGGCGACCGTCCGATTATTTTGTTGCGGATATCGTCAACCGATGACAGGGCTATTGCCGACCAGTTAATACGCGCCCACGAATATTGGCGCATGAAGCGTCTGTCGGCCGATTTGGTGATTTTGAATGAAAAAGAAATTACCTATGCCAATGAGCTACAGACTTTAATGGACAATATGGTTCGCGAAAGCAAAGCCTTTTCAACGCTTCATGAGTATGGCGAACAGGGTGAAGTCTTTGTGCTCCGTGCCGATCAGCTCAGTGAAGAAGAGCATGTGTTATTGCAAACTACCGCTCGCGTGGTGATTTTGAGCGGCCGCGGCACCTTGGCTGAACAATTGATGCACCATTCCCAGCCTGCGCCGAAGTTCACCCAGGCCAAGGCTCGGCCTGCAAAGGCTATCTATGGACAAGAGCCTTCAATCGTCCCGACCGGTCTCGAATATTTTAACGGGCTGGGCGGATTTGCCGACGACGGCCGCGAATATGTGATCGTGTTGGACAAGGGCCAATGCACGCCTGCCCCCTGGATTAACGTGATTGCCAATGCCGAAATCGGTTTTACCGTATCGGAGCTGGGCAGTGGTTATAGCTGGTGCCTTAACAGCCGCTTGAACCAGTTGACGCCGTGGTCGAACGACCCGGTCGGCGACCCTCCGGGCGAACTCTTTTATTTGCGGGACGAGGAAAACGGCAATTTGTGGAGCCCAACCGCGCTACCGATTCGAGTTAATAACGCCGTCTATGTCGTTCGCCACGGCCAGGGTTACAGCCGGTTCGAGCATGTTTCTCACGGTATCCACAGCGAGCTGCTGCAATTTGTCAGTTCGGACGATCCTGTCAAAATTTCGTCCCTCACCTTAAAGAACGTTTCCGGCCGTCCCCGTAAATTAACGGTTGCCGCCTATGTAGAATGGGTGCTCGGCGCCTCTCGCACCGCCACTGCGCCTTATGTTGTGTCTGAGCTGGATCAGGAGACCGGAGCCTTGCTTGCCTATAACAGCATGGACGTCGATTTTGGTCAGCGCATTGCATTTGCCGATCTGGCCGGGCAACAAACTGCCTGGACATGCAACAGGACGGAATTTATCGGGCGTAACGGTACTCTGGACGCACCGATCGCCTTGCGCCAATCCAAAGCGCTTAAGAATCGGGTCGGTGCGGGTCTTGACCCATGCGCGGCATTGACGACGCAGGTTGAGCTTGCGGCCGGCGCAAGCATCGAAATAACTTTCCTGCTGGGCCAAGGTAATGACCGCGACCATGCAAGCCAGCTCGTTAAGCGTTATAGAGCCGCGGATATACAGCTTACCTTTGCAACCGTGAAGCAGTCATGGTCTGAGACACTCGGAAAAATTCAGGTAAAAACGCCGGATAGATCGCTGGACCTGCTGTTGAACGGCTGGCTGCTGTATCAGACGCTAAGCTGCCGGATATGGGCGCGAGCCGCATTTTATCAGGCCGGCGGGGCGTTCGGTTTCCGTGATCAGTTACAGGACAGCATGGCACTTGCGGTGGCGCGCCCCGATCTGGTCCGCGCCCATATTGTCCGCGCGGCGGGGCATCAGTTTGCCGAAGGCGATGTGCAGCATTGGTGGCACCCGCCGTCCAATCGCGGCGTGCGCACTCATTTCTCCGACGATCTTATCTGGCTACCATATGTGGTATCCCACTATGTCAAGGTCAGCGGCGATATGGCGGTACTCGATGAAATAACGCCGTTCCTGGCAGGGCCTGTACTTGAACCGGAGCAGGAAGACGCCTATTTCGAACCGGCCCAATCGGACCAACAAGCCAGCCTGTTTGAGCATTGCGCCAGAACGCTGGATTTGAGCTTAAAGGTCGGAGTCCACGGCCTGCCGCTGATGGGCTGTGGGGACTGGAATGACGGCATGAACCGGGTTGGGCATCAAGGCAAGGGAGAAAGCGTCTGGCTCGCCTGGTTCCTGATTGCTACGTTATCTGAATTTGCAGTTATAGCCCAAGCGCGCGGTGAGATTGAGCGTGCCTTGCGCTGGAATGAGCACATCGGCAAATTAAAAACCGCCGTGGAAGCTGAGGGATGGGATGGGTCATGGTACCGCCGCGCTTTTTTTGATGACGGAACGCCGTTGGGCTCCGCTTCCAATACCGAATGCCGCATCGACTCACTGGCGCAAACCTGGGGCATTATTTCCAGCGCCGCCGATCCCGAGCGTGCGCGGCTGGCAATGAATTCGGTTCGGGAATACCTGATCCAATACGGCGACGACCTGGTGCTGCTGTTTACGCCGCCTTTCGACAAGACACCGCTGGACCCCGGCTATATCAAAGGCTACCTGCCCGGCGTGCGGGAAAATGGCGGGCAATACACCCATGCGGCGGTCTGGTGCGTTATCGCCTACGCGATGCTGGGAGACGGCGATCAGGCGGGAGAACTGCTGCATATGCTGAATCCTATTAATCGCACGACTAACCGCACCGGCGTCTATGCGTACAAAGTCGAGCCCTATGCGATAGCTGCCGATATCTATGCCGTGCCGCCGCATGTACGGCGCGGAGGCTGGACCTGGTACACCGGCGCTGCGGGATGGTTTTATCGTGCGGGCCTGGAATGGATGTTGGGTTTAAATATCCGCGCCGACAAAATGCATTTCAATCCTTGTATTCCGCGCGAATGGCGTAGTTATTCCTTAAGTTATCGCCATGAAGAAACCAGCTATGAGATTACCATCAATAATCCCGACGGAGTGTCAACGGGCGTGGTATCGATTGAATTGGACGGGGCGCCGCAAGAGGGAGTTGAAGGTATCCCGCTGCTGCACGACAGGAAACAGCACCAAGTGGTGGTGACGATGGGCACGAAATGATCTTCGGCTGGCCGTAACCAGCGGTTTAAATGCATCAGCGGCGATCTGCCGATTAGACCTTCCAGGTTTTTAAAACCTGGAAGGTCTGGTTATCGAGTTATTTCCTCATAACGCCAGTTCCTCCTTAGCTTGCAGCATTGCCATGAGCGGGATAATCATGGCCATTAACGTCCGCCAAAAACCATTTCAACTTTGCCGTCGACCAGTTTCAGGTTAGCTTCAAATTCTGTGCCTTTACCGGATTTAAAGCCTTTCAGCATTCCTGTCTCCCCTTTGCTTAATAATTTTTTAGCCATTGCCGCAGTGATTTTTTTATGCGCGACGGTTTTCCAAATCGCCATTTTGCAGCCGTTGCGCCATTCGCTACAGCTGTAAGCTTTTGCGGTTTCGATGATTTTGCCGTTACATAACGGGCAATCGGCAATGGCTTCTTTTATAACAGGCCGCGGCACCGGTTCGGCTTTGATATAGCCTGTTTCGCCCTGTTTATTGAGGGTCAGTTGGGCATTAAAAACTTCATCGTCCGGCTTGATCGCATAACTTTGCAGAGTTCGATGATTTTGCAATAACTGGCAGGCCATGTCCCGTGTGACCGGTACGCCATACAGTTGTTTCCATAACACAAACAGGCAACCGGCTTTCCAATCGCTGCACCCATAGCCTTTCCTGCCTTCAATCACAGGCTTATGGCACAGTGGGCAGTCGCCCAAACGGCTTTGGTCATAAAGCGGCCGGTCCGATTCGTCTTTGATTTTTTGGGTAAATTGGACGATTTCGGCCATGAACCGGTCGGGGTCGTAATCGTTGTGTTCTATTTTTTTGAGTTTGGCTTCCCATTCGCCGGTCATCGCCGCCGACTTTAGCCTGTCGTCGGCGATAATCGAGATCAAATGCCGCCCGGATTCGGTGCTGACCAGGGTCTTTTTTTGCCGCTGGATATAGTTCCGCTTGATTAATACTTCAATAATCGAGGCCCGGGTTGCCGGCGTGCCGAGGCCCTTTTCCTTTAAGGCTTCCTTGAGCTGTTCGTCATCGCAGGTCTTGCCGGCCGATTCCATGATGCTCAGCAAGCTGGCTTCGTTATAAGGCTTAGGCTGCGTGGTTTTGCCTTGATTTATCGAGGGTTGCTGCGGGCCGGTTTCGCCTTTGGCGAAGTTAGGCAGAATTTTCAGTGTCTTATCGGACTGGCTTGACGCATCGTTTTTGTACAAGACCTGCCAGCCGGGCGCTTCGATGATCGTGCCGGTGGTTTTGAATTTTACTGTTGTGTGAACAGCTTCTCCTCCACCAACCTCGCCCAAAACGGTGGTGATTTGCTTAATGCAGGGCGGATAAAACGCCGCAATAAAGCGCTGGACTATCGCCTCAAAGACCTTGGCTTCATGGCCCGACAACGTCCCCGGCAATGCGGACGTCGGTATGATCGCATGATGATCGGTGACTTTGGCGTCATTGAAGATACGGCTGCTCAGCGTCAGCTTATCCAGATCCAGCGGCTCGATTTGCTGCCCGAATTTAACGCGTAATTTCGTCAGCAAGGGCTTCATGCCCGGCTTCATGTCATTGGTTAGATAACGGCTATCGGTACGCGGATAGGTGATGTGCTTTTTCTCGTATAGCTGCTGGGCGGCACTCAAGGTTTGGTCGGCGGTCAGGCCGTAGCGGATGCTCATGTCTTTTTGCAGATCGGTCAGATCGTACAATAGCGGCGGGCTGAGCGTTTCCTTCTTGCCCTTGACCTCGGTAACCCGAAAATCCCGTTCCAGGATTTGGCTTAACAGCGTTTCTGCGTCAGCTTTGCGGTCGAACCGCCCGCCGACATACTGAAAATCGGTATCCCGGTACAAGGTGTGCAATTCCCAGAAATCCTTGGGCACAAAACTACTGATATCCAAATCTTTTTGCACGATCAGCGCCAGCACCGGCGTTTGCACTCGGCCTATCGTCCATAAGCTGCCTTGCCCGCCGAACTTCAGGGTATAAAGCCGTGTGGCATTCAGGCCGACGATCCAGTCCGATTCGCTGCGGCATTTGGCGGCGCGATAAAGACCGTCGTAGGCATGGCCTTCCTGCAATTTTGTAAAGCCGTTGCGTATCGCATCATCGGTTAAGGAGCTGATCCACAGGCGCTTAAACGGTTTTTTCAGGCATCCGCTCCAAGTCAAGATGTACCTGAAAATCAACTCCCCTTCCCGACCCGCATCGGTCGCGCAGATGATTTCGTCGGCGGCCTTGAACAAGCGTTTAATGGTGTTCAGCTGTTTCTGCGCCGAGGCATCGCCCCTGGCTTTTAAGCCGAATTGTTCGGGAATGATCGGCAGGGATTCCAACGACCAGCGTTTCCATGACTTGTCATATTCATCCGGTTCCTTCAATTCGACCAAGTGACCGAACGCCCAGGTAATTTGATAGCCGTTACCCTCGAAATAGCCGTCGTGCTTGCTGTTTATGCGCAGGCATTTGGCTATATCGCGGGCGACTGAAGGCTTTTCGGCCAGGATGACTTTCATGTTATGAATTAGTTAATAAACCACGGAGGACACGGAGGACGCAGAGTTTTTAATATAAGTAATGGGATACAAGTTTTCAGCTAAGGTTCAAAGCCGGAGTGCAGGAGCGAAAGCTTTGCAAGCACCCAAAGTACGCGCTTTACGACTGCAAGAACAGGAAATGATCCAGTCATTTCCCTGCATTCCCCACATCCCTATGGGTTATGCAGGAGGTAGAGCAATGCAGGGAGCAATTGCCGAGAGCACCAACAGTAGGCGCTCTAGGCGCAGCTTTCGCTCCTGCTCACGCTAAGTACCTACATCCATGTAGGCAATGCAGGAGCGATTGCCGAGGCCGAGCTTGCACTCCGAAGTATCGGAGATGCTTTATCGCTTATCTTATCACTGCACCCGACCGAATAATTACCCTCCGTGTCCTTCGTGGTGAATAAAATACTATTTGATGATCTTATAACACGGCACATATTTCTTGCCAGGCAATTTCATGCGGTGCTGCTTAACAAATGAGGCCAACAAGGAATCCATCAAGGCCATGATGTCCTCATCGCCGTGAATTTCAAAAAGCCCGTATTGCTCAATAGCGCGTATACCCCCGTCTTTTACGTTACCTGCCACGATGCCGGAAAATGCGCGGCGCAGGTTGGCGGCGAGATGGTGAGGTTCCTGGTCTTTATGCAGGGCCAGACTGCTCATGTTGGCATGAGTAGGGATAAACGGCTGTTGAAACACATGGTCGACCTTAAGCAACCAGTTGAAGTAATAGGCATCCCCTGTTTCTTTACGAAACTCGCGTACCTGCTTAATACCAGCCTGCATTTCCTGAGCAACCTGCATGGGATTGTCAATAATGATTTTGTAGCGCTGCTGCGCGGATTCTCCCAAGGTGCCGGCAATAAACCGGTCTATTTCCTCGAAGTAATCTTTCGAACAGTCCGGCCCGGTAAAGATCAGCGGAAACGGCGTGTCTTTATTTTCAGGATGAAGCAGGATGCCGAGTATATAGAGTATTTCTTCCGCCGTGCCAACGCCGCCGGGAAACACCACAATGCCATGCCCGGTACGGACAAAAGCTTCCAGGCGCTTTTCAATATCCGGCAGGATCACCAGCTCGTTGACGATAGGATTAGGCGATTCGGCCGCAATAATGCCGGGTTCGGTTATGCCTAAGTATTGGCCGTTTTTGATACGCTGCTTGGCATGGCCGATGGTTGCGCCCTTCATCGGGCCTTTCATCGCGCCCGGTCCGCAGCCGGTGCAGATATCCAGGCCGCGCAGCCCCATCTCGTGGCCGACCGTCTTGCTGTAATCATACTCTTTACGGCTGATTGAATGCCCACCCCAGCAGACCACCATGTTCGGGTTAGTCATCGGGCGCAGAATCTTGGCATTGCGCAAGATGTGAAATACGGCGCTGCTGATGCCGTCCGAACAGCCTAGATCAAACAACGGGTTATTATTGATCTCGTCGCTGACGTAGATAATGTCGCGCAGCACCGCAAACAAATGCTCATTAATGCCTTTGATCATTACGCCGTCAACAAAGGCGTGGGCGGGGGCGGACTTCACGTCCAGCTTAATTCCGCGCTGTTCCTGAACGACGTGTATCTCGAAATCGGGATAGCGTTCCAACAGCTCTTTGCCGTCATCTATGCTGCTGCCGCAATTTAACACCGCGAGCGAGCAGTTGCGAAACAATCGGTACAAACCACCCTGACTGGTATCGAGCAGTTTGGTTACTTCGGCCTTGGACAGCACATCCAGACGGCCTACAGGAGTGATGCGTGCGTCAACTACTTGATGTTTCATTATGTTCCTTTTAATTATGTCGGTGTGATTGCCGGCTGCATGTAGCGGTAACAATGTCGATTCACTTGGCATTCAGCGATCTACAGATACTCTTTAGTCCGGGTTAACTATCATGGGCTATAAAAATGAACTCGATCACTAAAAAAATGCTGCTCATCGGTGTTGTACTGCTGCTTTCCGCCTGCGCCCATGATTCACATCAATACGCGTATTATCCCAGCAACACGGCCTATAGCAGCGGATATACCATTATGCACAGAAACTATTATGGCGAAAGACCGGATCACTATGATAATGGCTATCGTCAGGAAAATAACCATTTTCCCCATCAGCATCATCATGATCAATACAGTGCCAAGCAGCGCTGGGGCGGTAATTATCAAGCCCCCCGGCACCAGCAGCATGACAGGGATCATGATCATCGCTCTAATGACGATAATAATCGCCTCAAATACGGAAACAGCCGCCAACATAACGATGGCGGCAACGGGCGCCGCAACAGTTTCTACCGCAAGGACTACCATCACTGATTTGACTGTCAATAAACGTCCACTATATGTTTAGGCTTTAAAGCACTAGCCTCTAAATTATCAATGGCTATACTGGGGATTAGCCTCTATAATGGCAGCTAGTAGACAGTACTCCGCACAAACGCGAGGCTTATACTTAAATTTTTCATGTTATTCGCACTTTTCAGAAATTCCATTCGCTTTTCTTTTTAAATTGCCCGGCATGATTTGCAATCAAACATTTTCATTGATTTATATAGGTAATTTATATGGCAACAGGTACTGTTAAGTGGTTTAACGAAGCAAAAGGTTTTGGTTTTATTTCTCCTAGCGATGGTAGTGCAGACGTGTTTGTACACTTTTCTGCAATCGCAAGCGATGGCGGCTACCGCACATTGGCCGAAGGCCAAGCAGTTAAGTTTGACGTAGAATCAGGCCCTAAAGGCCCACAAGCATCACAAGTAAGCGCAGCTTAAAACTCGCCTTACTTTTCAATACCCAACCCCGTTTTCGATAAGTTAGCGGGGTTGTGGCATATCCGGTTCATCCGGCCAATCAACTCACCCCCTAATTTAGGACATGTCTTTTGAAACGAATTTTTGTAGGAAACTTACCTAGCGAAGCCACTGAAGAAACTGTACAGGCTTTATTTTCCGAATACGGAAAAGTCCGCTCCATTCAACTTGTTTCCGATATCTTTAGCGGAAAATGCCGGGGCTTCGGCTTTATCGGCATGGAAGGCCACGAAGCAAGAGCCGCTATAGCCGGACTTGACGGCAATCTGTATTGCGGAAAACCTTTAAAAGTCAAATTTGAAGATACGACTGCCGGTAAAAACGGCAGACGGCATT
>Ga0265297_10000975_pt1 | contig 73432 bp, 68 predicted proteins | sample Munlanlwell13791_FD_192502 | JGI IMG/M metagenome (GOLD analysis project Ga0265297, IMG submission 192502) | Leachate microbial communities from a municipal landfill in Southern Ontario, Canada - Leachate well 137-91 | ecosystem: Engineered > Solid waste > Landfill > Unclassified | place...
GGTTTATTGACAAGCTTAAGGAATTGGATACTTCCAAGACCGCTCCCACCAGTCACATTTTACCTATAAATAACGTTTTAAGAGATGATAGGCCGGGTGAATCCCTTGCTATCGGCAGGACCCTGGAGAACTCCCCGCAAAAAGACGGCGATTTCTTCGCTGTGCCCAAGGTTATCGAATAAAACTTATCGTTAATATGGAATTAAATACCTTAACTGCGCACGAGCTCCTGGATTTAATGAAAGAGGGCAAGGCAACCTCACAGGCTATACTGGAGTGCCTTTATAACAATATTAATCGCATTGATTCAAAAGTAAAGGCCTATGTCAGGTTAGGCCCCGCGGCCACCCCTACGGAACCCGCTTCTGCCGGCCCGCTTTGCGGCATCCCGGTTTCCTTTAAGGACAACATCTGCACCGAGGGGTTGGCTACCGAGTGCTGTTCGCGCATCTTGCGCGGTTTCCGCCCTCCTTATGACGCTACGGTGGCCAGGAAATTGAAAGCAGCCGGAGCGCTGATATTCGGTATCAAGACCAATATGGACGAATTTGCCTTTGGCTCTTCCACCGAGAATTCATTTCTCGGAGCCACGCGCAACCCCTGGGACCTGGAGCGTGTTCCCGGCGGGTCTTCCGGAGGCTCGGCTGCTGCCGTGGCAGCTAATGAGGCTATTTTTGCTTTGGGTTCGGATACCGGAGGCTCCATCCGCCAGCCGGCATCTTTCTGCGGGGTGGTCGGGATGAAGCCTACCTACGGCAGGGTTTCCCGACTCGGCCTGATTGCCTTTGCTTCCAGCCTTGACCAGATCGGCCCCATTGCCAAAGATGTCAGGGACGCGGCCCTCTTGATGAATGTGATAGCCGGATATGACCCTTGTGATTCGACTTCCGTTGATACCGGCGTGCCGGATTACACCCGGGCGCTCGTAAACGATATCAAAGGCATGAAGATCGGCATGCCAAGGGAATATTTTGTCGAAGGCATAGACCCGGAGGTAAAAAGCATCGTTGAGGAATCTATCAACAAGCTTAGGGAACTCGGGGCGGATTGCCGTGAGGTTTCCCTGCCGCATACCGAGTACGCCGTGCCCGTTTATTACATTATTGCTACTGCCGAGGCAAGCTCCAATCTTGCGCGTTTCGACGGAGTCCAGTACGGGCTGCGCGTTGGCGATAAGGGGGGCTCCGGAGGGCTCCTTGATATGTATTGCCGCACGCGGGCAGAGGGGTTTGGGCAGGAAGCTAAAAGAAGAATTATTCTCGGGACGTTTGTTTTGTCGCACGGCTACTACGATGCCTATTATCTGCGCGCGCTTAAGGTGAGGACGTTGATTAAGCTGGATTTTGATAAGGTATTCGAAGGCTTTGACTGTATTGTAACCCCCACGTCTCCTACCGCGGCTTTTAAGCTCGGGGAGAAGGTTGAGGATCCCCTGAAGATGTATCTTTCGGATATTTATACCATTTCCGCCAACCTGGCCGGGATACCGGCAATGTCTATCCCTTGCGGTTTTACCAAAAACGGGTTACCGGTAGGGTTACAGCTCTTAGCCAGGCCCTTTGCGGAGGAGACGCTTTTCAGGGCGGCTTATTCCTATGAGCAGAATACCCCCTGGCATAAGATAAGGCCAAAGATTAACTCAGGCAATGGTTAGGGGTTTATAAAATGTACGAAGCAGTAATCGGATTAGAGGTGCATCTGCAGCTTGCGACCCGCACCAAGGCGTTTTGCAGCTGTTCCACGGAATTCGGCAAGGCCCCCAATTCGCAGGTCTGCCAGGTCTGCCTGGGGTTCCCCGGGGCGCTGCCGGTTTTAAACCGCACGGCATTGGATTTGGCGATTAAGGTCGGTCTGGCCTTAAACTGCAGCGCCCAGGAACATACTAAATTCGACCGCAAGAATTATTTCTATCCTGACCTGCCCAAGAATTACCAGATATCGCAATATGACCTCCCTCTGGCCAGAAACGGTTTCTTGGATATCTGCCTGGAGGATAACTCCAAGCGTATCGGCATAAGGCGCGTGCATCTGGAGGAGGACGCCGGCAAATTAATCCACCGCAGCGATAAAAGCCTGGTGGATTTTAACCGCGCCGGCATACCCCTGCTTGAGATAGTAAGCGAGCCTGATATCAACTCCCCCGAAGAGGCCCACGAGTATTTGAGGGAACTTAAAAAAATCCTGGAATACCTTGAGGTTTCGGATTGCGATATGGAGAAGGGCTCGCTGCGCTGCGATGCGAATATTTCCCTGCGCAAAAAGGGCACGAAGGCACTCGGCGTAAAATCAGAGCTCAAGAACATGAATTCCTTTAAGGCTGTCAGGGAGGCTTTGGGCTTTGAAATTACGCGCCAGTCTCAAATGCTTGCAGCCGGGGAGGCGCTGGCGCAGGAGACCAGGCTTTGGGATGAGAAGAAAGGCGAGACTTTTCCCATGCGCACCAAGGAGGAGGCGCAGGACTACCGTTATTTCCCCGAGCCTGACCTGCCTCTATTCGTGATTGATAAAGACAAGATCGCCGCTATTAAAAGCACCATCCCGGCGCTACCGAGAGAAATGATGCGGCGTCTTGAGGAATACGGTCTGTCGCGGTACGAATCGGGGATTCTGGCGGATTTCAAGCAAGACGCTGGATTCGCGGGCAGATGTTTTGATATCTACCCTCATAAAAATAAAAAACCCCTTACGAATTTCTTAATCGGCCCGCTTCTCTCCGAAGCAAACAGCAGGGGTTGCATGATGTCAGAGCTGGGCATTACGCCGGAGGGGCTTATTGAGCTTTTGTCATTGTTGGATGAGGGCAAGATTTCCAACCTTGTTGCCAAGGCAGCATTAAGCGAGATGATAGAAACAAAGAAACCCGCGGCTGAAATCATCGCTAAGAAAAATTTAATGCAGATTTCCGACACCGCAGAGCTGGAGGGGATTATCAAGGATGTCATTAAGGAAAACCAGAAATCCGCTGATGATTTCCGCTCGGGCAAGGGCGGGGCATTGATGTTTTTGGTGGGGCAGGTTATGAAGAAGACCGCAGGCAAGGCAAATCCCAAGGCAGTGCAGGGGATACTGAAGGAGAGGCTGAAAGAATGATTAAGAGGTTGGTTGCGATTTCAGTCTTATGCTTGATAATCGCGGCAGCGGCATCCGTGGCGATATCGGGCATAGACAAGCACAACAGAGGAGAGCTCTATAAGCAGGTAGGTTTGTTTTCCGATTCCCTGGCCATTATCCAGACCGAATACGTAGATGAGGTTAAGCCGCGCGAACTCATCTACGGCGCGCTCAAGGGCATGGCTTCTTCCCTGGATCCCTACAGCCAGTTCCTTGACCCTGACAGCTATAATGAGCTTAAGATTGATACCGAGGGAAGATTCGGGGGGATAGGCATTGAGATTACCATCAAAGACGGCATCCTGACCGTGATAACGCCTATCGAGGATACGCCTGCCTGGAAGGCCGGACTTAAGCCAGGCGACGGCATCGTCAAGATTAATGATGAGCTCACCCGCGATATGCCCCTTACGGAAGCAGTCAAGAGGCTAAGGGGCAGGCCCGGCGAGGCAGTCCATATCACGGTGTTGCGCGATTCAGAGAAGAAGCTATTGGAATTTAAGATTGTGCGCTCCGTCATCAAGATCAAGGATATCAAAGAGGCGAGGATTCTTACGGACCGCATCGGATACATCCGCTTGGCGGAATTCAGGGAAACTACCCCTAAGGATTTTGACCTTGCGCTGGAAAGGCTAAAAAAGGAAGGGGTGACAGGGCTGATCCTGGACCTGCGCAATAATCCCGGAGGCCTGCTGGACGTCTCGGTCAATATTACCGAGAAATTCATCGACAGCGACAAGCTTATCATCTCCACCAGGGGGCGCGCCCCTTCCTCTAATATGGAGTTTTTTTCGCATTCAAAAAAGCCGCTCCTGGAGCTACCTATGGTGATTTTGATTAACGAGGGTTCGGCCTCCGGCAGCGAGATTGTAGCGGCGGCATTGAAGGATTACAAGCGCGCCATCATCTTAGGCACCAAGTCCTTCGGCAAGGGGTCGGTCCAGACACTTATACCTTTATCCGGCGGCTCTGCCTTGCGCCTGACCACCGCCCGTTATTTTACCCCTTCCGGAAAACAGATTAACAACAAAGGCGTAGAGCCGGATATTGTAGTGGAGAATGTTTCTTCCCAGGCAAAGGACAGGGAAGGAATAGTTGAGGAGAGGCTCCCCGTTAAATTTGATTACAAATCCGACACCCAGATTATGCGCGCGATAGATGTTTTAAAAGCCGTGAGGCTATACCAGGGTAATCAAGCCAAGAGCGCCCCGTAACGCCGGTCTTACACCCATGAAAAAACACAACGTTATTATCCTAATCCTTTCCGTAATCCTGGCTATTGAGACTATCTTGTCGGTTTGCATGTTTATCCGCAGGCCAAAAAAGGCATCCTTGCCCGCGCATCCTGCCGTTTCCAAGGGAAGGATCGCCATTGTCCTTGACGACTGGGGTTATAATACCCATAACCTCGTCATGCTCGATGGCATAAAATACCGTCTTACTTTTTCCGTCCTGCCGGGATTGCGTTATTCGGCTTTTCTCTCGCGCGAACTTAACCGCCGCGGGTTTGAGGTAATCCTGCACCTGCCGATGGAGCCTCACGAAGCCTATAATCTTGAGAAGGACACCGTTCTTGCCTCCATGGACGACGGCCGGATACGCAGCATTGTGGATGCTGACCTCAATGGCCTTGCCGGAGTAAAAGGTGTATCTAATCATATGGGTTCGCGTGCTACCGAAGACTACCGGGTTATGTCCGGTGTATTCCGGGAATTAAAGAAGAGGCATCTCTATTTCCTGGATAGTTTTGTTTCTTCCGCTTCAGTCTGCCGCCGGGCTGCCGCCGATACCGGCATTAGTTTCGCGGAGAGGGATGTTTTCCTGGATAATGAAGAGAACCCCGCTTATATCAGGGCCCAGCTTATGCATCTGGCAAACCGCGCCAGGGCGCAGGGGTATGCCGTGGGAATCGGCCATGACCGCAGGAACACCATTAAGGTCCTCAAAGAAATGATGCCGCAGCTGGCTCAAGAGGGATTCCGTTTTGTCTTTGTATCGGAGGTAGCGCGCTGATGCATGTCCTTGGCATTGAGACGTCTTGCGACGAGACCTCGGCGGCAATAGTCAGGGGCGGCAGAAAAGTCCTTTCCAACGTTGTTTCTTCAAGCCTGTCGTTGCATTGTCGCTACGGCGGCGTTATCCCCGAGATTGCTTCCCGGATGCAGCTTGAGACTATCGCGGCGGTAACGGAGGCCGCTTTTAAAAAGGCGGCAGTGGGGTTAAACGACATAGACGCCATCAGCGTAACATCCGGCCCGGGATTGCTGGGTTCGCTTCTGGTAGGCATTTCTTTTTCCAGGGCACTCGGCCTTTCCGCTGCAATCCCCGTCCTGGAAGTCAACCATCTTATGAGCCACATCTACGCCGTCTTTCTAAATTCCTCAAAGGTCCCGGCCCTGCCGTTTGTAGCCCTGGTTGTTTCAGGCGGGCATACGAGCCTTTTTCATGTAACAGGTTTTGGCGCAGCCGAAGAACTCGGCCATACCCGGGATGATGCCTGCGGAGAGGCCTTTGACAAGGTAGCCAAGCTTCTGGGGTTAGCTTACCCCGGAGGTCCGCTGATTGAGAAGATTGCCTCCAAAGGAGACTGCCGGCGGATAAAATTCAACTGTTCGGATACCCGCCAGCCGCTGGATTTCAGCTTCAGCGGCATCAAGACTGCAGTGATGTATTTAGTGCGGAAAAAGAAGGAGCTGGCCCCTAAGGAAAAGCGGGATATCGCCGCTTCTTTCCAGGAGGCTGTTTTTGGCGTCCTGGTTGATAAAGCTATATCTGCCTGCCGGATGCAAGGAGCAAAAAACTTAGTAGTTGCCGGAGGCGTAGCAGCCAACAGCAGGCTGCGGGAGAAATTTATTTTTTCCTGCCGCCAGGCAGGCGTGGGTTGTTATTTCCCCGCGCCTTCGCTCTGCACTGATAATGCCGCGATGGTGGCGGGACTGGGCTGCCGGATTTTTAAGGAAGGCGGGAAAGGAGCGGTGTATGCTTAGCGAGGTTCAGATTATTCTACGTTTGCTGTTGTCGGCGCTATTAAGCGGTTTTATCGGGTTGGAACGCCAACTGCATCGCCGCACTGCGGGGTTGCGTACCCATATCCTGGTGAGCCTGGGGTCCTGCCTCATTATGTTGACATCGCTCTATATTTTTGATATATATAAAGATAAGGTCCCTTTAGACCCCGCGCGCGTTGCCGCAGGAGTGGTTACGGGGATCGGATTTTTGGGTGCCGGGGCTATCATCAGGGAAAGAGAGGGGATAAGAGGCCTGACTACCGCAGCCAGCCTTTGGGTGGTCGCCGGCATTGGCCTGGCAGTGGGGTGCGGTTTTTACAGCGCTGCGATTTTTAGCAGCATCATCGTGCTGGCGGTGCTTTTATTCCTAAGGAAACTTGAAGGCGTGGCATTGGGCAAGCGCGAAGCTTCACGGCAGGAATAAGGAGGTGCGAGAGATGGCTTTTAAAAACAAGAAGGAAGATAAGATTCTGGACGTGGACGCCTCGATGCAGGGAAACCTTAGTTTTAGGGATCCGGTTAAGCTGCGCATCAACGGCAGATTTGAAGGTAACCTTGATACCAAGGGTAGCCTCACTATCGGGACCACCGCTAATATCCACGGAGACATCAGCGGCGATAACATCATTATCGGCGGAAGGGTCAAGGGTAAGGTGATTGCCAAAGAGATGCTGACCCTCCTGCCTACCGCCATCGTGGAAGGGGACGTATTGCCGGCTAAATTGAACGTTGCGGAAGGGGCGATACTGGAAGGCAGGTGTTCAATGCTGCGCGATTTCCTGAACGCCGATGAGCTGGCGCGTTACCTTGAGGTGGACTTGAATGCCGTCATGGATTGGGCAAATAACGGCAAGGTCCCCGCGTCCAAAGACGGGGATAACTGGAGGTTTGAACGCAAGGCCATCGATTCCTGGATTGCTTCGGGAAAAATAGCTAAATAAGATGCCGGAAGAAAAACTCCTTACCGTCAGGGAAGTAGCTTCATTTTTGGGTATCTCCGAGAAGGAGGCAATTACGCTCTCGGAAGACGGGCTGCTGCCTACCTATAAAATCGCCGGGGTATACCTTAGGTTTAAACGCCAGGAGGTAGAGGAGTTCAGGAAGAATTCCCGGCATATCCCCCGCAGGTCCAAAACGGAAAGAAGCGCATCCTTCAGGGAAATGCTGGGGGATTTTTTTTACTTCAATGATTTTTACATCATTGCCGGGGTGCTTATCATAGCCCTGTTTTTTATAATCCTGCAGAAATATTGAGCCAGATGCCCGCACCTAAACCCGTTTCCTGCCATTTGGGATTTGCCAACCTTGACCTTGGGCGCCAGGCGCGCCGGGGTTTTGCAGAGGCCGTATATTGCCCGGGCAAGAGCAGGGAGCAGATAAAAAAGATTGCGCAGGCATTGCTTAGGCACGGGCAGGAGCTGTTGCTTACCAGGCTTGATAAGGATATATACGCTTATCTTGCGAGGTCCTTGCCGGCCTTAAGATATAACCGCCTTGCGCGCCTCGGATATATTGCCAGGAAACCCCGGCGCCTTAAGCCCGGCGTAGTGGCGGTAATATCCGCCGGGACGTCGGACCAGCCGGTCGCAGAAGAGGCAGCGGCAACCTTAGAGGCAATGGGTAATAAGGTAGAGCGCTTTTACGACGTAGGGGTTGCGGGGGTCCACCGCCTGATGAGCTGCCTGGATGAAATCAGGAGAGCCAGGGTTATAGTGGTAGCGGCAGGGATGGAGGGGGCGCTGGCGAGTATCGTTAGCGGCCTGGTTAGCTCTCCCGTAGTTGCCGTGCCTACCAGCTGCGGTTACGGCGCCAACTTCGGCGGACTCTCTTCGCTGTTGACAATGCTTAATTCCTGCTCGCCCGGCGTTGCGGTGGTGAATATCGATAACGGCTTCGGGGCGGGGTATCTGGCCAGCCTTATCAATCGCTAAAGAAAGGAAGGTTTTTTAGACGGCTATGGCTCTTTCCGGACTGGATATTTATAAACTTTTACCGAAAACCAACTGCCGGGAATGCGGTTTCCCTACCTGCCTGGCTTTTGCAATGCAGTTGGCAAAAAAGGCGGTAGGCATTGCGAAATGCCCGTATTTAAGCCAGAGGTCCAGGGAGGCGCTGGAGGCTTCTGCCCAGCCCCCCATCCGGCTGGTTAGTATCGGAGAAGGTAGCGGCAGGCTGGAGGTAGGCAATGAGGCCGTGCTTTTCAGGCACGAAGAGAAATTCCATCACCCCTGCGGATTGGGTTTTATTATAGAGGACAGTCTTTCGGATAGCCAGATCAGCGAAAGGCTTCAGCATATCAATAAAATGGAATTTGAAAGGGTGGGGCAGGTTCTCAAGGTGGACCTGGTCGCCGTAAGGCAGAACGCAGGGGCCGAAAGGTTTGCAGCGGCCGTGAGATTAATTTCCGCAAAAACCAAACTCGCCCTGGTTCTGATGAGCAATGACCCCAAAGCGCTTAAGGCAGCCCTGGGCGTGCTCGAGGATAGGAAACCCTTGATTTATTGTGCCAACAAAGATAATCTCGCGGAGTTTGCCGCGCTTGCCAGGGATTCCAAGGCAGCGCTGGCAGTTTCCGCCCCTGATCTTGATACCCTTTCAGGGCTCACCGCGGAATTAAAGAAGCAGGGGGTAGAGGATTTAATCCTGGATATCAATGCCGCGGCTTCTTCAGAGAGGCTCTGGGAATTAACGCAGTCAAGGAGGCAGGCCCTTAAAAAATCCAACCGCAGCTTAGGATATCCGGCTATTGTGGTTATTGACGAAGAAGACCCTTGCGAGGAGATAATAGAAGCAGCCGCCTGTATCGCCAAATACGCGGGGATAATCTTAATAAAAGGGGTAGAGTCCTGGCAGATTCTTTCGCTGCTTACCCTGCGGCAGAATATTTATACCGACCCCCAGAAGCCGTTGCAGATTGAGCCTAAGCTTTACAGCGTAGGGCAGGCCGATGAGAAATCGCCGCTTCTGGTTACCACTAATTTCTCCTTGAGTTATTATACCGTGCTGGGCGAAGTAGAGGCGAGCAAGATCCCCAGCTATATCCTGAGCGTTGATACCGAGGGGATGTCGGTGCTGACCGCCTGGGCGGCAGAGAAGTTCACGCCCGAGAGGATCGCGGAAACGCTGGAGAAACTTACGGTCAAAGAGGCCGTCAAGCATAACAGCCTCATCATACCCGGTTACGTTGCGGTGATAAGCGGTGACCTGCAGGAGAAATCGGGATGGCGGGTTATCGTAGGCCCTAAGGAAGCAGCCGGTATCCCGTCGTTTCTGAAGAATCTGCAATAATGGATAAATTCAAGGTAACATTCTATCCGGATAACAAGACCGTAGAGGTCAACAAAGACGCGACCATTTTGTCAGCCGCCCTCTCCGCTGGTATCTATATTAATTCTACCTGCGGCGGCAACGGCGTCTGCGGGAGGTGCAAGGTAATCCTTAGGAAAGGGAAGGCCCTGACCCAGCCCACGGGTATTATCAGCCTCCGCGAGAAGAAAAAGAATATCTATTTAGCCTGCCTGAGCGTAGTGCAGAGCGACCTGGAGGTTGACATACCCCGCGAGTCTCGGTTGAGCCTAGACGGCTTGACGCCGGAGGAGATGCATGCCAGGATAAAAGATATCTATTCCGAAATCGAAGAGGTCGAGCCGGCAAGGCCCGGGCCCTCAGGGGATATTTTTATGCCCTGCCCCTTAACAACCAAGGTTTACCTGGAGCTGCCAAAGCCCACCTTGGATGATAAGGTCAGCGATCTGGAGAGGATTTATCGGGAATTAAACCGCAGAAAAATCACCTTGACATCCGAAACCAGCCTGGCAAACATCAGGCAGCTCGGGGAGCTGTTACGCGCCGCAGACTGGAAGGTAACGGTTACCATCGGCAAAAGGGAGGGTGCCGGAGAAATCCTATTGATAGAGCCACAGGATAGCTCGTCCCGGAATTTCGGATTTTGTTTTGATATCGGCACCACCACCGTCACCGGGCAGCTGGTGGACCTTAACGCCGGAAAGATAATCGGCACCAAGTCTACCTATAACAGGCAGATCAGCTTTGGCAGCGATATAATTACGCGTATCATCTATGCCAAGGATGAGGAGGGGCTGGAGAAGCTGCACCTGGCAGTGGTGGACTGTATTGACCAGATTATCAAGGAGCTGGTTGGCGAGCACGGCGTGGATTTAAATGACGTGACCTCCTTGGCGGCAGCAGGCAATACCACCATGGTTCACTTGCTTTTATCTATAGACCCGACCCATATCCGCAGGGAGCCGTATGTCTCAACCGCGAATTTTACTCCTACTATCAGGGCTTCGGAGATCGGGATACGCATTAACCCCCGAGGCATCCTGGTTTGCGTGCCCGGGGTAGCCAGCTACGTAGGAGGAGATGTTACCTCCGGGGTGTTGTCCTGCGGCCTGGAGAAAGAAGAGGATTTAAGCATTCTGATAGATATCGGCACTAACGGGGAGATTGTGCTTGGAAACCGCGAATTCCTGATATCTTCCGCTGCCTCTGCCGGCCCGGCGTTCGAGGGCTCGGGGGTAAGCTCAGGGATGCGCGCAGCCAAAGGCGCGATCCAGAATGTTAAGATCGAACCTTCACGCCTGGGCGTTACATACGATACTATCGCTAATGCCGCTCCCCGCGGGATATGCGGCTCGGGCTACATTGATATCCTTTCAGAGATGCTGAAATCCGGCATCCTTGATAAGAGCGGCAAGATCCGCGATATCGAGCATAAACGCATCCGCGAAGGTGAGTATGGCAGGGAGTTCGTAATAGTTTTTAAGGACGAGTCAGAGACCGGCTCGGACATCGTTATCAATGAGGCGGACATCGATAATCTTAAGCGCGCCAAGGCCGCGGTGTATTCGGCTGCCGCCAGCCTTCTTGGGCACGTGGGTTTTAGTTTCAAGGATGTAAAGAAGTTTTTTATCGCAGGAGGATTCGGCACCTGCCTTGACGTAGATAAGGCAGTGGACATCGGGCTCCTGCCGGATTTGGAGCGCAGGCGTTTCATATTCGTGGGGAATAGTTCGCTTGCCGGAGCGCGCCAGTCGCTTTTATCTTATCAGGCCCTGGCAAAAGCGGAGGAGATTGCCAGGAAGATTACCTATTTTGAATTATCCGTAGAGCCGGGGTATATGCAGGAGTATATGGCAGCCTTGTTCTTTCCTCATACTGACTTGAAGCTTTTCCCCAGCGTAAAATATAAAGGTTAGGGATGGGCAGCGTAATCGCGGTTGCGGGTAAGGGCGGCAGCGGCAAGACTACCGTTTCCGCTTTGCTGGTAAGGTTGATACGTGAGGCTAAAACATCCTCTTCGGTGTTGGCAATAGATGCCGACCCTAATTCCAACCTCGCCGAGGTGCTGGGGGTTAAGCCCGCGAAATCAATAGGTTCCGTTTTAGACGGCATTGCCCAGGATCCTTCCCGTATCCCATCGGGTATGCCGAAGGAAAGGTATATTGAATACGAGCTGCAGACGGCGATAGAAGAAGCGGGCGGTTTCGACATCCTGACCATGGGCAGGCCGGAAGGGCCGGGCTGTTACTGTTATGTTAATAATGTGCTGCGCAATATCATGGCCGGCCTCATCCGGGATTACGATTATGTTATTATAGATAACGAAGCCGGGTTGGAGCATCTTTCGCGCCGCACCACCCGTAGCGCTGACGTATTCCTGGTTATTTCTGACCCTACGCCGGTAGGGCTAAGGGCTGCTCAAAGGATTATTGAGTTGGCAGAGGAGTTAAGGATTGCGGCCGCAAAAAAGTTGTTAATCATCAACCGCGCCTTGCTCAAAGAAAGATGCCGGGCAGCTAGTAATAGGCAAAAATTTATGAGAGGCGAAGCGGATTTTCTAGGCTATCTGCCGCAGGATAACCGTCTGGCAGGTTTGAGCCTAAACGGCAGCCCGCTTACGCAGCTTAGAGACGATTCCGTTTCAATCTCGGCAATGCGCAGGCTCATGGATAAAATATTATAAACCCCTACCCCGCGTTTAAAGCGGAGTGCAAGATAGAGTTTATAAAATATGAAAAACGAAGCGGTTCTTGAAAAGTGGGCAGGTAAGGTCGCTAGCGTAAGCATCGGAGCGCTTAAACAGCAAGGGGGCAGCCGCAAGAGCGTAATCAATGTAGGCGGCGAAGAGACCTTGCCGTTTTTATTCAAGGAAGGCAGTATCCCGAACAGGCCGGCAATCGCTTTCGAGGTCTGGGATATCTATCCCGCGGACTGGCCTTCTTGCCTGCTTGGGGCTTACGGCGATACCCTTAAGGACCCTTTGCGTTGGGCAAGGAAGTGCACGCAGGAATACGGAGCCGGGCTTATCTGCCTCAAGCTGCAAGGCGCGCATCCGGACCTCGGGAATAAAAATCCGGAGGAGGCGGCTTCTCTGGTAAGGGAACTGCTTAAGACGATTGACGTCCCGCTCGTTATTTTAGGCTGCGGCGACGACAGCAAGGACAGCGCCGTGCTGCCTGCCTGTTCAGAGGCAGCCAGGGGGGAACGCTGCCTTATCGGAGATGCCCTGCAGGATAATTATAAAACCTTGACTGCGGCAGTATTGGCTGATGGCCATAACATCATCGCAGAGTCCCCTATTGACGTCAATATCGCCAAGCAGCTCAATATCCTTATTTCTGACATGAACCTGCCGCTTGAGCGTATCGTAATCAACCCTACTATCGGCGCCCTCGGCTACGGGTTGGAATATGCCTATTCCATTATGGAGCGCGCCAGGCTTGCCGCGCTGGCTGGCGATAAGACCCTGGCAATGCCTTTCATATGTTTCGCAGGACAGGAGTCGTGGAGGGCAAAGGAAGCAAGGGCGAGTATGGCAGAATTCCCTGCCTGGGGAGAGGAAGGGCCGCGCGGCGTAATCTGGGAAGCCGTTACTGCCGCGGCATTACTGCAGGCAGGCGCGGATATCCTGGTAATGCGCCATCCCGCGGCTGTTGAAAAAATTAATAATCATATCGAGCGGTTATTCAGGAGGTAAGCTTGTTTGTGATAGGCGAATTGATTAACGGCATGTATGCGGATATCGCCAGGGCCATTAAGGCAAGGGACAAGGCCATCGTGCAGGATTGCGCATTAGGACAGCTGGAGGCCGGGGCGGAGGCCTTGGATGTTAACTGCGGGCCTGCCTCGAGGCAGCCTGAAAGCGATATCCGCTGGCTGGTCGAGACTATCCGGGAGGTAACCGATGCCCCGCTGGCTTTGGATTCCAGCAAGCCCGAGGTGATCCTTTCCGGCCTGGAGGCCGCCGGGAACAAAGTTATTATTAATTCCACGACGGCAGACAGGGAAAAATTAGATAAGCTCCTGCCGCTTGCAAAAAAATATAATGCCAGGCTTATAGGTTTGGCTATCAGCGCCAAGGGCATCCCGCAGAGCAAGGACCAGAGGCTGGAGCTGGCGGCGGAGATTGTGGCTTGCTGTGTTGAACAGGGCTTTCCTACCGAAGACCTTTATCTCGACCCCGTTATTATGCCGGTTAATGTAGCCCAGTCGCAGTTGGGTGGGATATTGGAGGCCATCCGCGAGTTTAGGATTATATCGGAACCTGCCCCCAAGACGGTAATCGGCCTAAGCAACGTTTCGCAGGGAACCTCTTGCCGCAGCCTTATCAACCGCACATTCCTGGTTATGGCAGCGGCCTTTGGCCTGGATGCCGCCATACTTGACCCTAAGGACAAAGAGCTCATGGATGCCTTGATTACCGCGGAGCTCGTTTTAAACAAACAGATATACTGCGATTCCTATTTAGATGCCTACAGAAAAAAATAAAAGGCGCAGGCGCCTACGCAGCCTAAGGCATATATTCCGTTTCCACGGCTTAGACGAAAGCCTCAAGCTTGCCTTCAAGGGCATATCCTACCTTTTTTTATACCACCGCAACATGCGCTTCATATTTATTTGCGGTGCAGCGGCGATGCTCCTGGGGGTGGCATTCAGGCTGCAGGGGCTGGAGCTGGCAGCGCTCTGCATCAGCGTTACCCTGGTATTTATTGCCGAGATTTTCAATACCGCCATCGAACTGATGCTGGATATGTCTAACCGTAAATACCACCCCATTATTAAGCTTGTCAAGGACATCGCCGCAGGCGTGGTATTGATTGCTTCCCTTAATGCCGCGGCAGTGGGTTTCATACTTTTCATGCGCCGCATCTTAAGATAACCCTGTTCTGCGCAGTCGCGATACTTAAAAAGAAAGGTCGGATAATATGATAAAGAGGATAGTTGTCCTGGCGCTGGTTGCGGCAGGGGCATACCTTTTCTATAAATACTTCATGGCTTCCGCGATGGAGCCGTTTTTTAAACAGAAGGTGGAGTTCGGCCTAAAGGTGCCCGAGGCCAAATATTAGGAAAGTTTATTTCTTGACCGGGCAAGGTTTCTGTTGTAATGTATTAATAATTAAAAACAGGCAGTCAGCGTAAAAAAAATAAAATGAGAAAGATTATTCCGGTTTTGGTCCTGGCGGTGTTCTTGGGAGGCTGCGCAACCTATAAATTCCAGCACGGCGAGAAACCCTACGATAAGGGATATGTGGTTTCACGCGGGGGACACACCCTGCTGGAATATACGGCAGGAAGCGGCAATAGCGTCCCGCAGGACCTTGAGGTTGCCAAGAGCCGGTTTAAAAGACGCCGCCGCAGGGTAGAGCGCTATTACAAACAGATGGGAGAGATCCAGAACCGTTTTAAGGCGACGTTCGTTGACCCGGTGGTAATGGGTTTTAAGTTTTTGGGTGGGATGCTGAAACTCCCTTGCGTAGCCGTCTCCGATTACCGTTACGGACATAATTCCAAGTACCGCAAGAAAATCGACAGGATGGAGCGGGAGCAGGATGAAAAAGAAGCGATGCGCACTGCTTTGCTCAAGGAGCAGTTGGACGATTATATCCGGAAAGATTTGGCTTCTGAAGGTCCTCCTGCGGCAGAGGGGGGTCAGGCAAAGGCAGCCGGCCCTGTTGCAGAAGAGAGGGATATCTCTATAGGGAGCGATACCGCAGAAAATCCTCCCGTAGAGACGCCCGCAGAAAACCCCATAGCAGCGCCGGAGACCCGGATAGCGCCTCTCCAGGAAGCCGGCCCTGTTCTGGAGGAAACTGCGAAAACTCCAAGCGAAACCCAGACAGAGGCAGCAGCTGTTGCCGCACCGGTGAAAGGAAAATCCAAGGAGCGCCCCAAGGTTGTGTCAGAACCCATGGCAGTTATTATTGCCAAGCCGATAAAGGGGTGCTCTCCGCTAACGGTGCGTTTCTACGGCTCAAAATCTTATAGCAAGAAAGCCAGGATAGTATCTTACCAGTGGGACTTTGGAGACGGCGATACTTCTAATAAGCCTAATCCCGTTAATACCTATTACAGCGGTTCCTATTACCCCAGGCATTTTGCAGTAACCCTGACAGTCACCGACAGCCAGGGGTATAGTGATACCGCCCATTTGTTGATTGAGGTTATTAATAAATAGAGGCAACAGCGAATTTCCGGATATCTCGTAGAAACAGCAATGCCGTTATTTCTTTGTTTCATTGTTTTAAGCAACAGCGAGCGACGGCGGAGTAGCTCAGCCTGATAGAGCACGCGGCTCATACCCGCTTGGTCGGAGGTTTAAATCCTCTCTCCGCCACTTTAGAAGGAAAATGGGCGATATGCAAAGCCTGGAAGCTATCCTAAAAGAACAATCGTTTTTCAAGGGCCTGCCTGCAAAGTATATCGATTTTATCGTAGGATGCGCCTCACACGTTGTTTTTAAACCCGGCCAGGTCATCCTGAGAGAAACAGAAGCGGCGGATAAATTCTATCTTATCCGCAGCGGAAATGTCGCTATATATATTGAGCAGCCGCGCGAGATTACCATCCAGACTATTCACGAGGGCGATATCCTCGGATGGTCATGGCTCATCCCACCTCATCGTTATCGCTTTAGCGCAAAGGCAATGGATAACGTCCGGGCACTTGCCTTAAACGGCAAGTGCTTGAGAGAGAAATGCGAGAAGAATCCCGATTTAGGTTACGAGTTCTTAAAAAGGCTGGTGGATGTTTTTGCCCAGCGCCTGGAAGCGACGAGGCTGCAGCTTTTAGATGTGTACGGCATAAATAAATAGGCCCAACTTATGCTGCAGGGAGTTTTACTTATAAAATAGGAGGCGGATGATATGAGCTGGTGCGCTAGGTCCTTGAGGCTGGCGTGTTTTGTTTTTTTTGTCTTTTTGGCGTCTCTTAGCTGCTGGGGGCAAGAAGCCAAGCCCTTCCGCCTTGAGGGGGTGGAGTTTCTTTCGGGGTACGGGAGGGGGGACTTAAGACTGAAAAAAGACTACCAGGTAGTGCCGTTTTTCTTGGATTTTGATTTCAAACTGAAGCCGCTGCTTGCCAGGAAAAATATCAATTTCCCCGGCCTGCTGCAATTTATAGTAGAGCCGTTTGTCTCCTATGTCACCGACCCCGATAAAAACATGGAGGTGGGGAATAACCTCTTGATTAAAATAGGGCTTTTTCCGGAGGGCTGGACCGTGCAGCCTTATATTAAAGGCGGGGCAGGTTTTCTTTATATGAGCCAGCACACCCTGGAACAGGGCACGCAGTTCAATTTTACCGAGTGTATCGGCGCAGGGGTGCATTATTTTTTCAGAAAGAATGCCGCGTTTACCCTGGAGTATCGCTACCGCCACGTCTCCAATTGCGATATCAAGCTTCCTAACGGCGGGATAGACAGCAATTTTTTCGTGGGGGGGGTCTCGTTCCTTTTTTAACGTATAAAAAATATGAAAAAGTGCCCCTATTGTAAAGAGAATATCGGGGAGGATGCCGTCAGATGCGGATATTGCGGCAATATACTTAATAAGAAAAACGGGGGGAAGTGGTATTTTAAGAACTCCGTCTTGCTGTTCGCTTTTCTATGCTTTGGCCCTTTGGCGTTGCCGCTGATTTGGCTTAATCCGCGCCTATCATCCAGAATCAAGATAACTGTAACCATCGCCGTCGCCGTTTTTTCTTACTTGCTGGCAGCCTTCCTTGCCGATTCCGTTGATTCTATCTTCAGATATTATCGCCAGGTATATCAACCCGGTTTTTGACCGTTTCCTGTGTCTTAAACCTGATTCAGCCTGTAGTTTTTAGCGCGCATAAAATGGATATTTTTTATCCCATAAGAATATTAGCCGACTGGTTGAGTTGCCGGGTGTTTTTGATGCCCCGCCAGAGCCTCCTTGCCGAGGCGTTAAATTTTTTTATTTTTGACACCATAAAGATATTTTTGCTTCTTGCGGTAATAATCTTCGCGGTTTCGTTTTTGCGTTCGTTCGTACCCGCTGAAAGGATAAGAAACGTCCTCTCCCGCAAAAATAGATATGGCGGCAACCTATTGGCGGCCGCCTTCGGGATTATCACTCCTTTCTGTAGCTGTAGCGCTATCCCGCTTTTTTGGGGGTTTCTGGAAGCAGGCGTCCCGTTAGGCGTTACATTTTCTTTCCTGGTTTCTTCCCCTATGATAAACGAGGTTGCCCTAGTTTTGCTTTTGGGGATGTTTGGCCTGAAGATAGCCTTAATCTATGCCGGCAGCGGTCTCGTGATTGCCGTGTTTTCGGGGGTAATCATCGGCCGGCTTAAAGCGGAGAGGCTTTTGAATAATGCCGTCTTTAAGGCCCCGTCGAGCGCGGCTATTTCTAATTTCAGAATGACCCGCAGAGACAGGTTTAGGTATGCCGGCTCTTATACCGTTTTTGTTATCAAGAAGGTCTGGTTGTATGTAATTATAGGAATAGCCGTCGGAGCCTGGATACACGGTTACATCCCGGCCGATTTCCTCGCAAGGTATGCCGGAGGCGACAAGTGGTATGCGGTGCCCTTGGCTACGCTGATAGGCATCCCGCTTTATTCCAATGCCGCCGGGGTTATCCCTTTGGTAAGCGCCTTAACGGAAAAAGGCATCAGCATTGGCACGACCCTCGCGTTTATGATGGCGGTAACCGGATTGTCGTTACCTGAATTCATGATTTTGAAAAAAGTAATGAAAGGGAGGCTTCTGCTTATATTTGCAGTGCTTGTAGGAAGCGGTATTATCTTTACGGGTTACTTATTTAATTTCATTCTTAAATGAGGCGTATTTTCCTTCCGGAGCGCCCCCGATATTATATCCTTTTGAGCAGTTCCTCGGCAACTTTTTTACCAGACAGAAGCATCCCGCCGAATACCGGGCCCATGCGGGGCGCCCCGAATACCGCGTTGGCGCACATCCCGCAGACATAGAGTCCGGCACAGGCTTCCCTGGAATTTTTCACGATAACATCCTCAGCTGCCTCTGCCCACATTGAGCCTTCCCCCAGGATTTTCCCCGAGGGGGTCGCCAGCCTTATGCCGGATTTATTTTCAACGATGCGCACGACCTCGGCTGCATGCCCGGTAGCGTCAACCACGTATTTGGCCTTCATGGTAATGGGGTCTACGTGAAGATTGGCTATTTCTACCGCCGACCAGTTAAGCACCAGCCCGCATACCCGCTTGTTCCTGACCATTACGTCTTCGGCGCTTATCAGGTTGAATATCCTTGCTCCTGCCTGGACGGTTTTGGAGCATAATGTGGCAACGGATTCCACGGAATCCGCCAGGTAGTAATCCTTAGAGTAGAGCTCGCTTCTGATGCCGAATTCATCAAGTATCTTTTTTGCTTTGCCCTGGACTACTATTTCGTTAAACATCATGCCGCCGCCCCACATCCCGCCCCCTACCGACAGCTTTCTTTCGAATATCGCAACCTTCTTATTGCTTTTTGCCAAATAATAAGCGCAGCACATCCCCGAAGGACCGGCGCCTACAATTGCCACCTCTGCCTCAAGATAATCGTTGAGCTTGGCGGAGTATCTCTTAAGTATTGCCCGTGAAACCTTTATTTCATCCAGAGCCATTTTATGCCCCCCCTGTAAATAAAAACCCCCTGTTTTTTAGAGCAATAGGGGGTGTTTTGTAAAAATGCTATCTCCCTACGCTGGCATTATCCAGGTCAGGTTCTGCGGGTCATCTGCTCTTTTAAGCAGAACTCTCAGGCACTGCGATTGCCTCCCCGTTACCTTATAGGTAATGGTAATACAGTTATCGGAAATTGTCAAGATATGATAGAAGCAAAAAAAGTTGTGCAAGGAGCGCTATTACTATATAATATTCCAGGACAAGAAATATCCGGTTAACTGACCTCAAGCAGCGCTTCGTTATTTTCACTTAAATAAAAAAGGGAGAATAGAGCATGGAAGCTAAAAGGCCTTTGGGGATTACTGTGTTGGGATGGTTATTTATCATAGCAGGGGCATTCGGGTTATCCGGAGTTATAATCAATGCCGGGGGCTACCCTCATATCGCGCGCATGGAATTTCGCGCATCCTTGATGCTTCTGCTTAATGGCGCGCTCGCCCTTGCCAGTATCGCCTGCGGGGCGTTCCTTCTGAAGCTTAAATCCTGGGCAAGAAAGCTGGCGATTATCCTGTGTCTGGCAAATATCGGAGTGGCCCTGGCTAATTTCAGGCTGGCCCCCGCCTTATTGAAGAACCAGCAGGAATTTGAAAAAAATGAGCAGTTGATACGCCAGAGGTATAAGCCTGAATATCAACAGGAGGCTTTGGAAGAGTACCGCAGGATAAAGCAGGCCAGCGATAAGGTTCTTCCGGTAATTCTCGGTATTATGGCGGCGCTTCCGATTGCCTGGAATGCCGTCGTCATTTATTATCTTAGCCGTCCGAAACTCCAGGAGAAGTTTGAGGAGAACAGGCAGCCAGGGGAATCTGACCTGCAGTAATCCTTTGATATATGACGATACCGGATAAGGTAAGAAGCGTCCTTAAGAGGCAGCGTCTTTTAACCAAAGGCGAGAAGGTAGTATTGGGGGTTTCCGGGGGGCCGGATTCCGTGGCTATGTTATATATATTAACCGGCCTCAGTAAGGAATGGAGACTTGCTCTTCACGTCGCCCACCTTGACCATATGCTCAGGAAGGATTCGTATAAGGACAGGGAATTTGTAGAAGGGCTGGCGCGTAAGTTTGGGTTAGAGTTCAGCTCAGGCGAAATAAATGTGCGCGCACTGGCTAAAAAAGGCTCGTTAGAAGAGGCAGCCCGTGAAGCCCGCCTGGGATTTTTATTCGGCGTAGCCAGGGATATCAAGGCCGGGAAAATCGCTCTCGGGCATACCCTCGATGACCAGGCAGAGACAGTTTTGATGCGCATCATAAGGGGCACCGGTTTATACGGGCTTTCGGGGATATTGCCCAAAAGGGAAATCGCGGGTTTTCAGATTATACGTCCTTTGCTTGCGCTCAGGCGCTCGGAGATCGAGGCTTATCTTAGGCAAAAAAAGATTAAGCCGCTGTTTGACCCTTCCAATTCGGATGATATTTATTTCCGCAATAAGATACGGCGCAGGCTCCTGCCGTTGTTGGAAAAGGATTATAACCGCAATATCAAGGAGGTATTGGCTAATCTGGCAACGAGCGCAGGGTATGATTATGATTACCTGTGGTCGGTAGCCGAAAAGAAAGCAGGCGCCGATGCCGGAAGCATTAACCTTAAGAGATTCCTGAGGTTGCCGGTATCATTGCAGAGGCTGATGCTGCGTTTGTGTATCCAGCGTTTAAACGGCGATACCCGCAGGCTAACCTTTAAACATGTCTCTGAGATGGAGGACCTTATTTTTAACCGCCCGGTCAATTCCGTAGTCGACCTGCCCAGGGGCTTATCGTTCTCAAAACGTCCATCCTGCCTGGTCTTCTATAAAAGAAAATAGGTTTTAACCACAGGCAAAAAAATCAATAAAGGCTTGATTTTATAGGTAGTTAAATATATAATAAAAGTTCTAAAAGTTGAGGTGTAGATATGGCAGATAATAAACCCGCAAGAAAAAAGAAAGGTATATTAGGCCGTTTTCCGTTCGGTTGGATATTCGCTATCCTGATCTTTTATCTCTTGATCAGCTCGCTTAATGTCTCGGTGACAGGCGTGCCGCGCGAGGTCTCTTACAGCGATTTTTACAGCGCCCTCAAGGATAACCCTGAGAGGATAAAATCCGTCAGCAAGATAGAGAACGTCCTGCAGGGGGAATATAGCGACAACAGCAAGTTTTTCGTGAATATACCCGAGAACGATACCGAGCTCCTTAACCTGATGCGGCAGAACCTTAAGCATTTCGAGGTGAAGCCTCCGCGCACCGTCTGGGCCAATTTGCTTTATTCGCTGGGGCCGGTGCTCCTTTTAATAGGGTTCTGGTGGATTATGGCCAGCCGCGGTGAGCAGCTTGGGAACCGGGTTCTGTCTTTCGGAAAAATCAGGCCCAAGATCCACAGTGAAAAAGACGGAGACCGGGCAACCTTCAAGGATGTGGCTGGCGTTGATGAAGCCAAGGAGGAATTGCAGGAGGTCATCGAGTTCTTGAAAGACCCCAAGAAATTCCAGAGGTTGGGAGGCAAGATTCCAAAAGGGGTTTTATTGGTCGGCCCCCCCGGTTGCGGCAAAACCCTTATTGCCCGCGCTGTTTCCGGAGAGGCCGGAGTGCCGTTTTTTTCCATCAGCGGTTCGGATTTTGTGGAGATGTTTGTAGGGGTGGGGGCCTCCAGGGTGCGGGACCTTTTTGAGCAGGGCCGTAAGGCAGCTAAGGTTTCCGGAAAGGGCGCAATCATATTTATCGATGAAATCGACGCTGTCGGAAGGTTGCGTTTCTCCGGCATCGGAGGCGGACACGACGAAAGAGAACAGACCCTAAATGCCCTTTTGGTAGAAATGGATGGTTTTGACGCCGGCGAGGGGATTATCCTGATTGCCGCTACTAATCGTCCTGATACCCTTGACCCGGCGCTCTTGCGTCCGGGCAGGTTCGACCGCCACATTATTGTTAATTTACCCGATATCAAAGGCCGTGAAGAAATATTAAAGGTCCATACCCGCAAAATAAAACTCGCCGCCAATGTGGACCTAAGGTCAATAGCCAGCCAGACCCCGGGTTTTTCCGGGGCAGACCTCGCAAACCTTTGTAACGAAGCCGCTCTCATCGCCGCCCGTCATAATAAAGAAGGCGTAGAGCAGATAGATTTTGAAAAATCTGTTGAGAGGGTATTGATGGGGCCGGAGAAGAAAAGCCATATTATGTCCAGGAAAGAAAAGGAGATTACGGCTTTTCACGAGGCCGGACACGCCCTGGTTACGCTCTTGATTCCCGAGAATGACCCCCTAAAGAAAGTTTCTATTATCCCCAGGGGGCTTGCCGGGGGCTATACCTTTGCCGCCCCTCTTGAGGATAAGCATTACCTCTCGCGTAAAGAATTATTAGCCAGGATTGCCGTTGCTCTGGGGGGTAGGGCGTCGGAGGAGATAAACCTGGATGATATTACTACCGGCGCTCAGGATGACCTTGAGAAGGCCACCCATATGGCGCGCTTCATGGTTTGCCAGTTGGGGATGTCGGATAAACTTGGGAACATTACCTTTGGCAAGAGGAACGGCTTATTATTCCTGGGCCGCGACCTGATGGAAGAGAAGAACTATAGCGATGAAACCGCCAGCCTTATCGATGCGGAGGTAAAAAGGATAGTGGATGAATCTTACGGCCGCGCCAAGAATTTATTGCAGGAGAACGCGGATAAACTGAAGATTCTCTCAAATGCGCTCCTGGAAAAAGAGGTCCTTGACGGAGAAGAGGTTAAACGGCTGCTCGGCATGAGCGCACCGCCGGCCGCTTAAAAATTATGCGCGTGCTCGATATATCCTGCCCCAAGGAATTAAAACGCCTGATGCATGATATTGGGGTTGACCCTTACGGCATCGGCATCATGTTGCCTAAGACGGTTACCCGCCTGGTTAGGCTTACCGGGATATCAAATATCGCCGCCAATATTCTTAAACAAGAGATGCTTTCCCTTGGCGCTGACGCAGCGGTAGCAAAGGGCTCCCTGACGGGAAGCGCGCTTAAAACAGACTGCCTTTTAATCGGAAATCTTTCCCAGTTTCGGCGCCTGAGCGATAAGCTCCGATACCAGCCTTTCGGGCTTAAGCGGCTATCGGGAGAGTTGAGTTCCGTTTTAAATGATTATCTAGAGTCCGATTTCAAACTTAAGGCAGGAAGGTTCAAGCTTAACCTCGGCAGCCGGCCGCACATCATGGGTATCGTAAATATTACCCCGGATTCATTCAGCGGCGACGGGCTTTACCGCCCCGGCTGCGATAACAGTTCAGGCGTTCTTGTTTATGCACAGCGGCTTATCCGCGAGGGGGCCGATATCATTGATGTAGGAGGGGAATCCACAAGGCCGGGCGCCAGGAGGCTGGGGATAAGAGAGGAATTGTCTCGCGTTATACCGGCCGTTAAGCTTCTGGCCAAAATGGTAAATGTCCCCATATCCGTGGATACCTATAAACCGGAGGTAGCCCGTGCTGCCCTGGATTGCGGGGCATCCATTATTAACGATATCACTGCCTTGCGGGACGCTCGCATGGCAGGGCTTGTGCGCCGGTATAGAGCCGCGGTGATCATTATGCATATGAAAGGGAGGCCTTCTTATATGCAGAAGAACCCGGTTTACAAATCGCTTATGGAGGAAATCCCGGATTATCTTAGGCGTGCGAGGGATAAAGCGTTGGCAGCTGGTATCTGCCGCGAGAGTATCGTCGTTGACCCGGGCATAGGATTCGGCAAGACGCGGGAGCATAATCTTGAAATTCTAAAGAGGCTTAAGGAATTGCGGGCATTGGGCCAGCCTATCCTTGTCGGGACCTCCCGCAAGGCTTTCCTTGCGAGCATAATGGAAGCCCCTGCTCAAGGGAGGGTTTTTGGGAGCATTGCCAGCAGCCTTGCGGCGGTAAACAACGGCGCGCACATCGTGCGGGTACACGACGTAGGGGCAATGAGGCAATCGTTGGACGTCTTAACCGCCATAGAAAAGAGATGAGCGTTACTATCACCCTGAAAGCAGTCATAGAGATACTAATCCTGTGGTTCTTGATTTACCACGTGCTGCTTTTCTTTGAGAATACGCGTGCCATCCAGGTGCTGCGCGGCATTATTGTATTGCTGGTGGTTTTTTTCCTTTTCCAGAAGCTGCACTTGGAGGTATTAGACTGGTTATTTGCCAAAATTTTTACCATTTCAATCCTGGCATTCCTGATTATCTTCCATCCCGAGATACGACAGGGGCTGGCGCGGCTCGGGCAGCGGTATATCATTGGCTTGAATCTCAAGGAAGAGGAACTGGATGAGATATTAAAACAGATATCGCAGGCCTCCGATAGCCTCTGCCGTAATAAGATCGGGGCGCTGATCGCCATAGATAAAGGAGATTCGCTTACGCCTTACGTCAAAAGCGGGGTAGGGATTGACGCCGCCGCTAATTCGGATTTAATCCAGACCATCTTTACCCCCAATAGCCTGCTGCACGACGGAGGAATGATTATCCAGCACGGCAGGATAAAGGCTGCGGGCTGCCTTTTCCCTTTAACCCAGAAACTGGACCTCAGCCGCATCTTCGGCACCCGCCATCGCGCGGCGCTGGGGTTAAGCGAGGAAACCGACGCCGTGATAGTGGTGATATCGGAGGAGAGGCAGGATATATGCCTGGTTCATAAGGGCAGGTTCTACCGCGATATGGGCAAGGATGAATTGCTTCACAAAATGAAGGACCTGCTCACCGTTAACAATGACTAAGAAGAAAAGAAAGAACATTTTGCGCAATCTTATTCGCTGGCCGTTTTTTCATCCCTGGCTTAAGCTTATTGCCTTTGCCCTGGCAGTAATCCTTTGGTTTTATGCCAAGGGCGAGATAAGCAGATTTTAATCAGATATGAGGTTGGGCGTTAACATTGACCATATTGCTACCATCCGTGAAATACGCCACGGTGTCGAGCCTGAGCCGGTGCTAGCTGTTTCTCTTGCCGAGGCAGCCGGCGCAGACAGCATAGTAACGCATCTAAGGGAAGACCGCCGGCACATCAGGGAGAGCGACCTCTATCTTTTAAGGCGTGCCGTCAGGACAAGGTTGAATCTTGAGATGTCAGCGGCTCCTGATATCGTAGATATCGCCTGTAAGCTCAGGCCCGAGAGGGCTACCCTGGTCCCTGAGAAGAGGCGCGAGTTGACTACCGAGGGCGGGCTGGATGCGGCTGGAAACCCCCGCCGCATAAAAGCGGTGGTATCCAGGCTAAAAAGAAAAGGCATAGAGGTGAGTTTGTTCATTGACCCTGATAAGAAACAGATTGACGCCTCGCTTGAATGTGGCGTTAGCATGATAGAATTGCACACCGGCCGTTATGCAGATGCGCGGCTGGCAAGGAAAAAAGAAAGGCGTTTTAAAGAACTTCAGTCCGCCTGTGTTTATGCCAAGGATAGTGGGCTTAAGGTTTTTGCCGGCCACGGCCTGGATTATCATAACGTTTCCCGCATCGCAGGCATTAAGGGGATTGAGGAGTTGAACATCGGTTATTCCATTGTCTGCCGGGCGGCCCTAGTGGGATTGAAACAGGCAGTGCGTGAGATGAAAGCTTTGATTGGCTGATATGATTATAGGCACGGGTGTTGATATAACTGAGGTCAGGAGGCTTAAGGCGGCAATAGAAAAATGGGGAAGGGGTTTCCTGGGCCGCATCTTTACCAAAGAGGAGCTGGAGAGCTCCAATGGCAGGATAAGCCTTTATCAGCATCTGGCAGGCAGGTTTGCCGCCAAGGAGGCGATCTTTAAGGCCATGGGTGATAAAACCCTTAGCTGGAAGGATGTCCAGGTTTTTAACGATCCCGACGGCAAGCCTTATTGCAGGATTTTAAATAATAAAGGCAAAAACCTTAAGGTGCATGTTTCAATATCCCATGTGAAAAATTATGCGGTTGCCAACGCGGTTGTTACGCCGAAGGAGTAATGCCTCCAAAGGCGACTTCGGCCACGTTTTGATATTGGCTGGTTCTTTGAGATTTTCCGGCGCGGCCCTCTTGTGTTCTGAGGCGGCCATGCGCGCAGGGGCGGGGCTGGTAACGTTGGGAGTGCCGCGTGGCATCGCGGTGCCGCTTATCAGGAAGAAGATGAAGGAAGTAATGCTTTTGGCCTTGCCCGGGAACGCCGACTGCTCTCTGTCTTCAGGGGGCTTTAAGGAAATAAAGCGTTTCAGCGAAAAGGCAGATGTTATAATAATCGGTCCGGGGCTCGGAGGCAATGTTTTCACCGCAGGGCTGGTACGCCGGCTGGTAAAGACCATTGCTAAGCCCCTGGTCATTGATGCCGATGGTCTTAATGTTATTGCACCTGTCTTGGGTCGGTTAAAGGTGGCAAGCAAAGAGGTAATTTTTACCCCGCACCCCGGAGAGATGGCCAGGCTTTGCGGGATTAGTGTGAAAGAGGTGCAGGCCCGGAGACTGGCTATTGCCAGAAAGTTTAGCCGTGAGCATAAATTAACCCTTGTGCTTAAAGGTCATCGCACGGTAGTCGCTGCTCCGGATGGGCGTACCTACGTAAATAAAACCGGCAATCCCGGGATGGCTACTGCAGGCAGCGGGGATGTGCTTAGCGGTGTTATCGGCGCGTTTTTGGCACAGGGCTTAGGTTCTTTTGATGCGGCAAGATATGCGGCGTATCTGCACGGGTTAGCCGGTGATTTAGCGGCTCGTGAAAAAACGGGGATTTCCTTGATTGCAAGCGACATCATTGATAAAATCCCAGCTGCAATCAAGAGGAGTAGTTGATGCCGGCGTAGCTCAGTCGGTAGAGCAGCTGTTTTGTAAACAGCGGGTCGGGGGTTCGATTCCTCTCGCCGGCTTATTTGATAGACCGGATGGACAGGTACCCAAGTGGCCAAAGGGGGCAGACTGTAAATCTGCTGCACTTGTGCTTCAGAGGTTCGAATCCTCTCCTGTCCACCAGTTATGCGGCACTTGACTCTAATCGGAATTGCGTCGGTGCGCGTTAGTCTGCGCGGGTGTAGTTCAATGGCAGAACAATAGCCTTCCAAGCTATATATGACGGTTCGATTCCGTTCACCCGCTTATAGCAATCGAACCGAAAGGGGGTGCGGGGGAAAAAAGATTTCCCCCGCGTATTAGGGGAGAATATTTGATGGAGGAAAGGGAATTCTTAGAGCCGGTTTTTATCGATGCGTTTGACTTGGATGATGCCTGGTTCCGTTGCCTCTCTGAGATACTCGATAAAGGCCACGTCTATACCATTACCCGTGGCAGTTACGAAGGGCAGAAGCGCCTGGAGTTTGATTTTGCGGTAGTGAGGGTGAAGAAGCCATCCCACCAGATTATTCCGATAATACCGGAAGGGATGAGTATCCCGGCCCCCACTGATATGGATTACATCCAGGGATACCTTTCCTATCTTATGACCGGGACTAAGACCGAAACCGAAGATTATACCTACGGAGAGAGGCTAGTTGACCCCCGCGTAAGAATAAGGGAAAAGGTAGAGGGCCAGGATATGCTTAAGGAGATGCCCCTGGAGGTAAACCAGGTTGAAGAGGTAATCCGGATTTATAAAGAACAGGGGTTCGGCACGAACCAGGCGGTAATGGAAATCGGCATGCCTTCAGACATCAAGCTTGCCGACCCGCCCTGCCTGAGGCTTATTGATACCAGGGTCCGTTACGGGAAATTGCATTTTGTGCTCTATTTCCGTTCCTGGGACCTCTGGGGAGGTTTTCCGTCCAACCTGGGAGGATTGCAGTTAGTGAAGCAGTATATGGCGGATGAGATTGGCGTGGGCGACGGCGAAATCGTAGCGGTCAGCAAGGGGCTGCATCTTTATGATTATAGTTGGGATTTGGCGAAGATGCGCACCAATAAAAATAACCTCATTATAGAATAATGGTAGATAATAATTATCAGGGCCAGGAGCGCCGCAATTTCATAAGGCTTGATTTTGTAAAGCCGCTGGCTTATAAGATATGCAAGAAGGAGACCATCGAGAAATTGCTGCAGGGTTATACTGCCAACATCAGCCAGACGGGATTATTCTGTAACCTGCAGGATAAGATCAAGCTGGATGATATCATCTGGCTTTCGTTCGACCGGGATACCCTCAGCATCTGCCATGACCTGGAAAGAAGAAGCGTGATTTATCAGAACGGCATCATCGGAAAGGTGGTCCGCAGCCAATTGCGGGATGACGGCAGCTGCGAGGTCGGGGTCCAGTTCATTACCCGCGAGGAAAAAAACAAGCTGGAGGCCGCCTCCGCCATAGAATTATTAAAAGCATCAGATGAGCAACAAAATAAGCAGCCTTAAAATCGCAGTCTTAGGGGACGGCGGGTGGGGGACGACCCTGGCGTTGCTTCTTGAGAATAAGGGTTTTAGAGTTACGCTCTGGGGAGCCTTTGAGGATTACGTTTCTTATCTTAAGGCGAAAAGGGTAAATACGAGGTTCCTGCCGGGGATAAGATTGCCAGCCCGCTTGAATATCACTTCTGATTTAGAAGAGGCGCTGGAAAACAAGGACCTTATTGTCCTGGCAGTGCCCTCGCAATACATGCGCCGCGTGCTTAAGAAAATAGAAAGCTGCGGTTATCCGGCTTCTGCGATGTATCTAAGCGTCACCAAGGGGATAGAGGCAGGTTCCCTGGAAAGGATGTCTGAGGTAATCCGCGGGGAACTAGGGAATGTAAGGTTGGCGGTGCTGTCCGGGCCAACGATTGCCCATGAGGTCGCCAGAGGCATCCCTACCACAGCGGTAATAGCCTCGCCGGATAGAAAGCTGCGCCGCATGCTGCAGGATATATTTATGACGCCGAGACTGCGTATATATACCAACGACGATGTGGCGGGGGTGGAGCTCGGCGGAAGCCTCAAAAACGTGATTGCCATTGCCTGCGGTATTTCCGACGGTTTGGGCTTCGGCACCAACACAAAGGCAGCAATCTTGTCGCGCGGACTGGCTGAGATTTCAAGGTTAGGGAAGAAAATGGGCGCCAAGGCCGGGACCTTCGGAGGGATTACCGGGCTGGGGGACCTGGTAACAACGTGCACCAGCCCTTATAGCCGCAACAGATATGTGGGCGAGCGTATCGGCAGGGGGGAAACCTTGGAAAAAATAAGCTCAAAGATGCGGATGGTAGCCGAAGGGATAGTTACTGCAAAATCCGCACATGCCTTAAGCGCAAGATACAGGGTAGATACACCTATAACCAAAGAGGTATATCGGGTTCTTTACAGGAATAAACCTCCCCTTCGCGCAGTCAGTGATTTAATGACGCGCCAGAAAAAAGAGGAATAACGGGGGAGAAGGCAATAGGCGGGGCGTGGCTCAGTTTGGCTAGAGCGCTTGAATGGGGTTCAAGAGGTCGACAGTTCAAGTCTGTCCGCCCCGACTTTCTTATTTAGACTAAAGATATTTTAAGAAGGGAGGGTAGAAATGGCGTTTGATGGTGCGGAAAGGCGCAGGTATCCACGCATCAAGGCTAATTTTATCGTCTCTTACCGTGTCCTCGAGGATAGCGATGTGATTGACAGTTCGCAGACCAAGAATTTCAGTATCGGGGGAATGCTTTTTACTACCAATAAGTTTTTCAAAAAAGGCACCGGCCTTGCCTTAAGGATAAGGCTGCCTTTTGATTCCCGTCCTGTCGAGATAGCGGGGATGGTCGTGGATTCCCGCGAGATAGTCAAGAACCTCATTTACGATACCAGGATAGAATTCTCTCCGGATGAAAAGCAGGACGGGGCAATAAAACAGGCAGTGGATTATTATTTAAAAAAGAAAGGCAAGTTATGAAAAAAATAAATATCGGATTGATAGGATTCGGTAACGTTGGTTCGGGGGTAGTCAGGATTTTGCGAGAGAGGAAGGCTTTCTTAAAAGAGAAGGTCGGCACCGAAATAAATATCGCCAGGATAGCCGATAAGGATATTTCCTCCAAGAGGAACGTCAATGTTGATAGAAGTGTTTTGACGAAAGACGCCCGCGATGTTATCGCAGATCCCAATATCGATATCGCGGTGGAGCTTGTCGGCGGAATCCATCCGTCCAGAGAATTTATTATTGAGGCCCTAAAGAGCGGCAAGAATGTCGTTACCGCCAACAAGGCGCTCCTTGCGGAGCGCGGCAGAGAATTGTTTGCTTTGGCAGAGGACCGCGGCAAAAATATTTATTTCGAGGCGTCGGTCGGCGCCGGCATACCGATTATCAAATCCTTGCGTGAAGGCCTGGTGGCTAACAGGTTCGAGAGTATCTTCGGGATCGTAAACGGGACCTCTAACTATATCCTTTCCGAAATGTCCCGCAATAACCGGAATTTCAACGAGGCGCTGCGCCAGGCCCAGGCCAAAGGGTTTGCGGAGAAAGACCCTTCCCTTGATATCGCAGGCATGGATTCGGCGCATAAGCTCGTAATACTTACCTATCTTTGTTTCGGGAGATTGATTAATTTAAGCGATGTCTTCGTGCAGGGGGTGTCGGATATATCGCTTTGCGACGTCAATTACGCCAAAGAGTTGGGATTCGAAATAAAGCTTTTGGCGATCGCCAAGAAGGAGAACGGAGAATTAGAGGCGCGGGTCCATCCCACCCTTATCCCGCAGGACCACCTTCTCTCATCGGTAGGGAGTATGTTCAATGCCCTTTACGTATCTTCGGACCTGGCGGGGGATTTGTTGTTTTACGGGCCGGGCGCAGGGCAACTATCCGCGGCATCCGCGGTGGTATCGGACCTGGTGGACCTTGCCCAGGATATACGCGCCGGGTTATTCCGCCGCAACCTTAACGTCGTCCCCGATGTATCCATCAAAAAGCTGCGTCGCATTGACGAAACCTCCAGCCGCTACTACATCCGTTTTATGGTTAAGGACCAACCGGGTGTGTTGGCCAAGATCTCCGGGATCCTGGCAAGGTTCGGCATCAGTATCGCTTCGGTAACCCAGAAGGAAAGGAAAAAGACAGAGACCGTGCCTATAGTAATGATACTCCATGATGCCAAGGAAAAGAATCTGCGCCTGGCATTAAATATGATAAACCGCTTAGACATCATAGGCGAGAAGCCTGTGGCAATACGCATGGAAGAGGTGTAATTATGAAGTGGCAGGGGGTAATAGAGGAATATAAAAAGCATCTGCCGGTGACCAGAAGGACCCCTATCGTTACCTTGCGAGAGGGCAATACCCCGCTGATTTATGCCGGCTACCTCAGCCGCTTGGCCGGACGTAACCTCGAGGTTTACCTTAAATACGAGGGTCTTAATCCTACGGGGTCCTTTAAGGACCGCGGGATGACGATGGCAGTTTCCAAGGCCTGCGAAGAAAGGGCCAGGGCGATAATCTGCGCTTCTACCGGCAATACCTCGGCATCGGCTGCGGCCTATGCTGCCCGCGCGGGATTAAGGTGCATCGTTTTGATACCAAAGGGGGCGATTGCCTTAGGAAAACTCAGCCAGGCACTCATACATGGCGCTACTGTTTTGGCAGTAGACGGAAATTTTGATATTGCCTTGGAGATGGTGCGCCGCATAGCAGCGGAATATCCCGTCACCCTCGTGAATTCCCTTAACCCTTATCGCATTGAAGGGCAGAAGACCGGAAGTTTCGAGATCTGCGATTTCCTTGGCGATGCTCCGGATTTCCAGGTTATGCCGGTAGGAAATGCCGGAAACATTACCGCTTATTGGAAGGGGTATAAAGAGTACCGCAGGCTAGCCAAATCCAGGATACTGCCGCGCATGTTGGGTTTTCAGGCTAAAGGGTCGGCCCCGATAGTCAGGGGGCATGCTGTCAGCAATCCTCGCACCATAGCCACTGCCATACGCATCGGAAATCCCGCCAGCTGGAAACAGGCCGAGCAGGCCCGAGATGAATCCGGCGGGCTTATAGATATGGTTTCGGACAACGAAATCCTGGCGGCCTATAAAATATTGTCTTCCAAGGAAGGGGTTTTTGTAGAGCCGGCATCCGCTGCTTCAGTTGCCGGTTTACTCAAACTTGCCCAAAAAGGGTATTTTAAGAAGACCCTTAAGAAGCGCGAAGCGCGGCGCATCGTCTGCATCCTGACAGGGCACGGCTTAAAGGACCCTGACCGGGCAATCAAGAGCATTAAGGCCCCCAGGGTAGTCAGGCCTGACTTAAAGGCAGTCCTAAAAGAAATTGGTTATTAATAAAAAATCCACCTTAAGAGGCAAGCGTGTCTTGATTACCGCCGGCCCGACCTGGGCGGCGATTGATAGCGTCAGGGTAATAAGCAATACCGCCAGCGGCAGGACGGGGATTTTATTGGCGCGGGATTTCAAGAAACTGGGGGCTAAGGTAACATTGCTCCTGGGTCCGGTGGGCTCCTGTTCTTTGGATAAGGGGATCAAGATGTTGCGTTTTTCTTTCTTTGATGAGCTAAGGAGCCTTCTTGAAAGAGAGCTCGCCTGCGTTAAATACGATGCCGTAATACATACTGCGGCAGTTTCTGATTATATGGCGCCTAGGCCTTACCGGCGCAAGATAAAATCCGGCATCAAGGGGTTGAGGATTAGGCTGAGCCCTACCCCCAAGATAATTAATTGCATAAAGCGGATTTCTCCTTTCAGCCTTGCCGTAGGTTTTAAGTTTGAGCCTCAGGCGTCAAGGGGGGTTTTATTAAGGGAAGCCAGGGGCCTCATGCGCTTTGCGAGGCTTGACATTGCGGTTGCCAATACCATTAGAGAGGGGCGTTACCGTGCCTACATCGTTGGCGCCCGCAAGGTTTACGGCCCATTTACCACTAAAGGGATGATGAGCAGGGGGTTGGAAAGGTTGATAGGGAGTCAGTTATTATGAAATACGCTGTTTTGGTTGCGGATGGAATGGCGGATTACCCTTTAAAGGAGCTTGACGGGCATACGCCTTTAGAGGTGGCGCGCAAGCCGCATATGGATTTTATCGCGCGTTCCGGCATGCTGGGAAGGGTCAGGACCATACCGCTTAAGGCTTCTCCAGGTTCGGATGTCGCGAACATATCCATACTTGGGTATGAGCCCGCAAGGTTTTATACCGGCAGGGGGCCGTTGGAAGCGGCCAACCTGGGAGTGGAGCTCGCGGATGACGACGTGGCTTTCCGGTGCAATCTTATTACTGCCGCCGATAATAAGCTTATAGATTACAGCGCAGGCCATATCGGCTCTGAAGAAGCAGCCAACCTTATCAGGTTCATTGACAAGAGACTCGGCAGCGAGCGCTTTAGATTCTATCCCGGGGTCAGTTACAGGCATCTGATGGTCGCGAAAGCCGGCATCCGGGACGGCCTCGACGCCCTTAAATGCAGACCGCCGCACGATATTATCAATCGCGACATCAACGCTAACCTTCCGTCCGGAAAGGGCGCAGAGGATATTATTGGCCTCATGCAGGAATCAAGGAGTTTGCTTGAGAGCCACGAGATTAACCTGGTGCGTATTGATTTAAAGGAGAACCCCGCGAACATGATTTGGCTATGGGGCCAGGGAAAGAAACCGTCGATGCCGGGCTTTCAGGATAAGTACGGCCTAAAGGGGAGCGTTATCTCGGCGGTGGACCTTATCAGGGGGCTTGGGCGGATTTTGGGTTTGGGGGTGGTCAAGGTTGAGGGCGCTACCGGATATTACGACACCAATTATCAGGGGAAGGCAGAGGCAGCGCTTAAGTGCCTGGAGGATGATGATTTTGTCTTTGTCCATGTTGAAGCGCCGGATGAGGCCGGACACAACGGCGATATTCGCGAAAAAATCTTGGCTATTGAGCGCTTTGACCAGTTTATCGTAGGTCCGATTGTGGAGGAGTTTAAGGATAAGGATAATTTCAGGATGGTCGTTTTGCCGGACCACGCCACCCCCATATCCTTGAGGACCCATACCTCTGATATTGTGCCTTTTGCCATCTACGGCAGCGGCATATCTGCCGGCGGAGCCTCCGGTTACAGCGAAAAGGAAGCCGCGGGCTCCGACCTTTATTTTGATAACGGTTATGAATTGATGGATTATATCGTTAAAGGAGCCAGATGAGCGCCGTAGTCGTTGTCGTGCCGTCGCTGGCGTTATTATTCCTTGGCTACAGGTATTATGCCCGTAGGATAGAGCGCCTCTGGGGGGTTGATTCTAAGAGGGCAACCCCCGCATTTTCAAAGTACGACAGCGTCGATTACATCCCCGCGAAGAACTGGCTGGTGCTTTTCGGGCATCATTTTTCTTCCATTTCCGGGGCAGGGCCGGTTATCGGGCCGGTGATTGCGGTGATATTCTGGGGCTGGCTGCCTGCTTTGTTGTGGGTCGTATTCGGCACGATTTTCATCGGAGGGGTGCATGATTTCGGCTCCCTCATTACTTCGGTAAGGGAAGGCGGCTCTTCCGTAGCGGATATCTCCCGCCACGTAATTTCACGGCGCACCAAGGTGATATTTTCCCTGTTCCTGTGGTTGACCCTGTTGTTGATAGTCGCGGTCTTCGCTTATCTGTGTGCCGATACCTTTGTAAAAGAACCCAGGATTGTGCTGCCTTCCTTAGGCTTAATCCCGGTGGCGATAATAGTGGGGCACCTGATATATAATTTAAGGTTGAACACCGGCATTGCTACTATTTTGGGGTTGGTTTGCATATGCGGGTTAATGTTTGCCGGAAACCGCTATACCGTACAGCTGGATGCGCGCATCTGGGTAATTGTTTTGTTGACATATTGTTATTTTGCTTCCATCCTGCCCGTGAACATTCTCCTGCAGCCGCGCGATTACCTTTCGAGCTTTTTTTTGTTTTTCGGAGTGGCCTGCGGATACCTCGGTCTGCTTTTGACGTCTCCGAGGCTGACTATGCCGGCTTACCAGGGGTGGCATAGCGAGGGAGGGTATCTCTGGCCGGCTCTATTTGTAACTGTGGCCTGCGGCGCGCTCTCGGGTTTTCATTCCCTGATAGCCAGCGGCACGTCATCCAAACAGTTAGCCAATGAAAGGCAGGCCAAGAGGATCGGCTACGGCGGCATGGTAGCCGAGGCATTGGTAGCGATATTGGCCATCGTGGTCACCGCCGCGTTATTCAACGGTTCCTCTGGCCCGGCCCAGGCGTTAAAGTCCCTGGGGCCCATCAATATTTTTGGCAGGGGATACGGCATAGTCGCCAGGCCTATACTGGGCAGCCACGGGCACTTTATAGCAATCATCATCCTCAATATTTTCATCCTGACTACCCTGGACACTGCCACGCGTATCCAGCGCTATATTACCGAGGAGCTGTTTGGGATAAAGAATCGTTACATCTCGACCCTCATCATCGTGGTCCTGGGGGCAGGGTTGGCGCTCAGCGGAAAATGGAGCCGTATATGGCTGGCATTCGGAGCCTCGAATCAACTGGTGGCTGCCCTGGCCTTGTTTGTGATAAGCTGCTGGCTGCTGCTAAAGAACAAAACTGCCGGGTTTACGTTATGGGCGGCATTCGCGGTACTGGTTACTACCGTCGCAGCGTTGGTTTTGGGTGGGATAAGGTATTTTACCCAGAAGGACATTGTGCTTTTGGCGATAACGCTCCTGCTTTTGGTTCTGGCAGGTCTGATGCTTTACGATATTATCCCTGTGATAACAAGGAAGGCGAAGGCATGAAGAAGAGGGCTTTGGTGGTGCAGAAATTCGGAGGCTCCTCAGTAGCTAACGTGGAGCGTATCCAAAACGTTGCCAGGAGGGTAGTGCGTTATAAGAAGGACGGTTGCAGCATGGTGGTGGTGGTTTCTGCTCTCGGCGATACCACCGATGAACTTATGGAATTAGCGCATAAGATTGACAGGAACCCTCCCGAACGCGAGATAGACATGCTTTTATCCACGGGCGAGCAGATATCCGTAGCGCTGTTGGCGATGGCCATCAATAGATTGGGCTGCGAGGCGATATCGTTTACCGGAGGCCAGGTAGGCATCATTACGGATACCGGACACACCAGGGCCCGCATCGTCAAGGTAAACTCCGAAAGGATTAAGCGGGAACTTGCCGGCGGCAGGATTGTGATTGTGGCGGGCTTCCAGGGTGTAACGGCGGATGACGAGATTACCACTTTAGGCCGCGGCGGCTCGGACTTGACCGCCGTAGCCCTGGCAAAGGAACTGGAGGCCGACTATTGCGAGATCTACACCGACGTCGAAGGCATCTATACCACCGATCCCCGCATTGAGCCGAAAGCCAGAAAGATCAGGAGGATTACCTATGATGAGATGTTGGAGATGGCGTCGCTCGGTGCGCAGGTAATGCAGGCGCGCTCCATTGAGGTAGCCAAGAGGTTCGATGTGCCGATACATGTGCGCTCTTCATTCTCGGAGCGTCCCGGCACCATGATTACGAGGGAGGCGAGGAACATGGAAGACGTGGTAGTTACCGGTATAACCCTGAACAGGAACGAAGCCAAGATCACGGTTTGCAATGTCCCGGACCGGCCGGGGGTGGCAGCCAGACTATTCAAGGAACTTGCCGGCAAGGGTATCAGCGTAGATATGATTGTGCAGAACGTCAGTCACCTGCGTTCAACCGACATTTCATTTACCGTTAATAAGGCGGATATATCGAGGGCAATGCGCCTGACCAGGAAACTGGCCAGAGAGATAAAGGCGGGGGAGGCCTTGAAAGACGAGGATATTGCCCGTCTTGCCATAGTGGGCGTAGGGATGAAATCCCATCCCGGCGTGGCGGCGCAGATGTTTGCGGCACTGGCTCAAAACAGCGTCAATATCGAGATGATTTCGACTTCGGACATCAGTATCTCTTGTATCATCAAGAAAAAATACGCCGAGGTTGCGGTAAGAGCGCTGCACGATAAGTTCGGGTTAGCTACCAGGAGATGAATACCATGGCCGAGGTTAAGATTTACGATACCACGCTGCGCGACGGCACCCAGGGGGAGGGCATTTCTTATTCGGTAACCGATAAGATCCGCATTGCCGAGGAGTTGGATGCCCTGGGGGTCCATTATATCGAAGGCGGATGGCCGGGGTCTAACCCTAAGGATATGGAGTTTTACCGTAAGGTTTGCGGACGGCGTTTTAAAAACAGCCGGATTGTGGCTTTTGGCTCTACCCGTAAATGCGGCGTAAAGGCCGCAGAGGACCAGAATCTGAAGGCGCTTCTGGCGTCTGGGGCAAAGACAGCTACGATTTTCGGAAAATGCTGGGATTTGCACGTCAGGGATGTCCTTAAGACCGCCCCGGAAGAGAATCTTAGGATGATAGGCGACAGCATCGCTTTCCTGGCGGGACGGGGGTTATCTGTATTTTTTGATGCCGAGCACTTTTTTGACGGTTACCGTTCCAATAAGAGCTACTGCCTTAAATGCCTTGAGGCTGCCCATAAGGCAGGCGCCGCAGAGATAATACTTTGCGATACCAACGGCGGGACGCTTACCTCTGCGATAGTCGCTATTATTAAAGAGGTGCGCTGCGGCATCAAGGGCGGGATAGGTATCCATTGCCATAACGACGCCGGGCTTGCGGTTGCCAATTCCATTGCCGCAGTGGAGGCGGGATGCGACATGGTGCACGGCACCATTAACGGTTACGGCGAGCGTTGCGGCAACGCGGATTTAATACCTATTATTGCCGCTATCAAACTGAAACTCGGGATAGACTGTATCAGCAACGAGAAATTAAAGGACCTAAGGCGCATCTCGTATTTTATCAGCGAGATCAGCAATATGAAGGAAAGGAACGATCAGCCTTACGTAGGTTCCTCGGCTTTTGCTCATAAGGCGGGCGTGCATATCAACGCCGTGATGAAAAACCCGCGCACCTACGAGCATGTCGAGCCTTCTTTGGTAGGTAACGAGCGCCGCATCCTCGTATCGGAGTTAGCCGGCAAGACCGGGGTTTTTATCCGTGCCAAGGCCATGAAGCTGGATCTCACCAAAGATGACCCCAGGACTAAAAAGATACTTAAGCTGTTGCAGGAGATGGAACATCAGGGGTATCATTTTGAAGCTGCGGATGCCTCATTAGAGTTATTGATAAAAAGGGCGCTTAAGCAGTGCCGGGATTTCTTCCGGCTGGAGGGTTTTAAGGTAGTAGTTGAGAAGCATAGCGATAGCAAGATAACCACCGAGGCGATTATCAAGCTTAGCGTTAACGGCGCCAGGGAGCACACCGCGGCAGAAGGCGATGGCCCGGTGAATGCGCTGGATAACGCCCTTCGTAAGGCCCTGAAGAATTTTTACCCCGCCTTATCAAAGATGCACCTTTCGGATTTTAAGGTAAGGGTCTTAAACGAAAAAGCGGGGACCGCCGCCAGGGTGCGCGTCCTGATAGAATCCCGGGACGAGAAGGGCAGTTGGAGCACCATAGGCGTTTCTGAGAATATTATCGAGGCCTCCTGGCAGGCCCTGTTGGACAGCGTGGAATACAAGTTACTAAAAGACAGCGGATCTTCAGGAGAAAAAAGATAAGTTTTATGAATGAGCTATCAACTCGTTATAACCCCAAAGAGTGCGAAGATAAATGGTATAGGTTTTGGGAAGGGAAGGGTTATTTCCACGCCCGCCCAGACCCCGCCAAGAAGCCGTTCTCTATAGTTATTCCTCCCCCCAATGTCACCGGCATACTGCATATGGGGCATGCCTTGAACAATACTATTCAGGACATCCTGATACGTTACCATCGCATGAGCGGCGAAGAAACCCTCTGGATGCCGGGGACAGACCACGCCGGTATAGCCACCCAGAATGTGGTGGAGAAATCAATTGCCAAAGAAGGCTTAAGGCGCCAGGATTTAGGGAGGGAAAAATTCATTGCCAAGGTCTGGGAGTGGAAGGAGCGTCACGGTTCCGCCATTACCCAGCAGCTTAAGCGCCTGGGAGCCTCTTGCGATTGGCAGCGCATCCGTTTTACCATGGATGCGGAGTATTCCGTTTCGGTCGCGGAGGTTTTCGCAAGGCTTTACCAAAAAGGTCTTATCTACCGCGGCACCTACATTATTAACTGGTGTCCCCGTTGCCAGACAGCCTTGGCTGATGAAGAGGCCCCGCATCAGGAGCTTGAGGGCAGCCTTTATTATTTAAGGTATCCTTTAAAGGGCAGCCCAGCGGGCTTTATAACGGTGGCAACGACCCGTCCGGAAACCATGTTGGGCGATACCGCTGTTGCGGTTAACCCCAAGGATAAGAGATATAGGAAACTGATAGGCAAGACCGTTATCCTGCCTTTGCTAAAGAGGCAAATAAATATCATTGCCGATAAGAGCGTGGATATGGCCTTCGGCACCGGCGCCGTAAAGGTTACCCCGGCGCATGATCCTGCCGACTATGCCCTAGGAAAGAAACACAACCTGGATTTTATTAACGTGATGCATCCCGACGGCCGTATGAATGAGCATGCCGGGCGCTATCAGGGCATGGATAGGTTTAAGGCGCGCCAGGCCATACTGGAGGATTTAAGGTCCGAGGGGCTCTTGGAGAAGGTCGAGCCGCACGTACTCTCTGCGGGGCATTGTTATCGCTGCCACACGATTATCGAGCCTTATTTATCAAGGCAGTGGTTTGTGAAGATGAAGCCCCTGGCAGGACCGGCAATCAAGGCGGTCAAAAAAGGCGAGATTAGATTTTATCCCGAGCGCTGGAAAAAGGTATACCTGAACTGGATGGAGAATATCCAGGACTGGTGTATCTCGCGCCAGATATGGTGGGGGCACCGCCTGCCGGTTTATTATTGCCCGGATTGCCAGGCCCAGGATAGCGATAAGGGGATTATCGTAGCTTCTCTCAAACCGCCAAAGTGCCCTTCCTGCGGCTGTGGCCGTATCTATCAGGATGAAGACGTCCTGGATACCTGGTTTTCTTCCTGGCTATGGCCTTTTGCTACATTCTATTGGCCTTTTAAGATTATTAGCGGCAGCAATGTCGATGCCCAAAAAGCCGAGGAGGAGCTGGGATATTTCTACCCTACCTCAACGCTGGTAACCGCCCCCGAGATTATATTCTTTTGGGTGGCGCGGATGATTATGGCGGGGTTTGAGTTTATGAAGGCAATACCATTTAGCGATGTCTACATCCACGGCACCGTGCGCGATATCGAAGGTAAAAAGATGTCAAAATCGCTCGGCAATATAATTGACCCCCTGGACATCATCGAGGAATACGGATCAGATGCCTTGCGTTTCAGCCTGATATCCCTGACCAGCCATGGCCAGGATGTATTCTTGTCCGAGGAGAGGTTTGAGCAGGGGCGCAATTTTGCCAACAAGATCTGGAATGCCTCCCGCTTTATCCTGATGAACCTTGATGCCTCAAGGATAAAGGTGGATCTCTGCCAATTCTTCGGGAAAGGGGATTTGGATTTAGCCGACCGCTGGATACTGAGCAGGTTCTACTCTCTTCTTAAAAACGTAGGTAGATCCCTCGGGGGTTATCGCCTCAACGAGGCCGCCAACGCTATCTACGGATTCTTCTGGCATGAATTCTGCGACTGGTACCTGGAGATTATCAAGCCCGAGATTAATAAAGAACGGCATCAGGTGGTGATGTATAAGGTGCTTGAGAAGACGCTGCGCATCCTCCATCCATGCATGCCCTTTATCACCGAGGAGGTTTGGCAGCTTTTACCTCATCAGGGAGATTCCATCATGATTGCGCCCTGGCCTCACCTGCAGGGGAATATGATTGACGCCAGGATTGAATCCATGATGGAGACGCTATTCGATATCGTTAAGACTATAAGGAACCTGCGTGCCGAGCTTGAGATCGATGCCCAGCTGGTGCTCAGCGCTTCGTTATATCCTCACAGCAGGGGCGTGCGTTCGGCAATAGAGCAGAATAAAAGCTGGATTGCGAACCTGAGCTGCTTGAGCGATATTGCGATGCTTGATGCCGCAAAAAGGCCTGCGGGGACGGTCAGCGATGCCACTGCCGATGCCGATGTCTATCTTCATTTGGGAGAGGCTATTGATATCTCGCATGAGCGCGTCAAGATTGCGGATAAGATTAAAAAGCTGGCTATTTCGGCCGCCTCCAAAGAAGCAAGGCTTAAAAACAGAGAGTTCGTTAAGAAGGCCCCTCGGGAGATAGTGGAAAAAGAGCAGGCCGGGCTTGGGGAATCGCGACGGCTGCTGGAAAGGCTAGAAAGGATGGCGCGTGAATTGCCTTGATGAGCAGTATGTAACCCGGGTAGTAAAGAACGCCCTCCGGGAAGATATCGGCAAGAGAGATATCACCACCCGTTATTTCCTGCCCGATGGGGTTAGTTGCCGCGCAGCAATTATTGCAAAGGAGAAAGGGGTTGTCTGCGGACTCGATATCGCAAAGCGGGTTTTTCAATGCCTGGATAGAAGAATAACTTTTTTCTGCCTGGCCAAGGATGGCAAGGACGTCAGGAGGGGGGAGGTTTTGGCGAGGCTGCGCGGGCCGGCCGCCGGGATACTTACCGGCGAAAGGGTAGCGTTGAATTTCTTAGGGTTGCTTTGCGGTATTGCTACGCGCACCAGGAGGTTCCTGCGCCTGCTCGGCCCACATAATGTGAGGCTTATGGATACCCGCAAAACCATCCCCGGCCTGCGGAAGTTGGAGAAATATGCCGTCAGGGTAGGCGGAGGCTTCAATCATCGCCAGAGGCTCGACGATATGTTTTTGGTCAAGGATAATCATATCGCAATACGCAACAGGACGAGGCGTTCCGATCTCGGAGGCGTTATTGATTCGCTCAGGAGAAAGTCTGCGCGGAAACGAATGATTGAGGTGGAGGTAGGCAGTCTTAAGGAGTTCTACCGGGTTCTTGAGGCGGGCCCGGATATTATCATGCTGGATAATATGCCGCCTTCCGAGATAAGAAAAGCAGTCCATTTTAAAGAAAGGTTTCCGTCGCCCCGGATAAGGCGTATCAAGATCGAGGCTTCCGGAGACATCAATTCCTCTAATATACGCTCATATGCTGCCTGCGGCGTAGATTTTATATCCTTGGGGACCTTGACCAGGGACGTAGAATCGTTGGATTTATCTTTAGAGATAAATTAACAAAGGAGCGGATGATGAAAAAAACGGTTTTGATAACGGCGCTTGCGCTCATCGTAACCCTTTACTGTTTTCCCGCGTCGGCAGAGGAGACCGATTATTCCCGGATATTGGTTTGCACTAAGGCCTTTGAGGCACTGGGCAGGTTAGGCGACCCAAGCGCGAAGGATGTCTTGCTCCAGGGGCTAAGGAGCCCTGATTTTATGCTGCGCTCCTATGCCGCAGATGCTTTAGGCAGATTGAACTGTAAGGATGCCGTGCCATGGCTGGAGATAGCCAGCAGGGACCGCAATTATTTAGTAAGCATCTTTGCTGCCAAGGCGCTGGTTAAGCTGGGGGTTAATTCCTACGAGAAGAAGCTCCTCAACTTTTTAAACAACGATCGCCCGGATATACGCGCCCTTACAGTGGAGCAACTGGGGGATTTCGGGGATAGGTATCTCTTCATGCTGGTGCGGGTATTGCTGGATAGCAGCGATCCCAACGTGCGCATAAAGGCCATTGAGCAATTGGGCAGGAACAAATTCAACCCGGCGTTAGTCTATATAAAGAAGGCCGCATATGATAAGAATGCGCAGGTGCGGCAGGCTGCTTGTGTGGCCCTGGGCAGGATAGGCAGCGAAGAGAACGCAGTGGTGCTTAACCTGAGGCTTTCTGACCCGGATGTTTATGTGCGGGCCGCAGCTAAAACCGCTTTAAGTTCGCTCAGCGGCGCGGGTATTGCTTCAAGGAAGGGCAGGATTAAGGTAAACAGCAAATTCATAGAACTTTTATGGAAAGACACCAAGAGCCCAAACCCGTATGCCCGCGCAAGCTCTTATATTGCCTTGGCAAATCTTAAGGATACAAGGGTTGTTAATGTAATATTAACCGACATAACGTCTCCCGCCAGCCCTACCCTGGTTAGGCGTGATGGCGCACGGGCGCTTACCATATTGAAACCTTATTTTTGCGATACGGTACGTAAAAGGCTCTCCGTCTCGCGGGAGACCAGGGTTTTCAGCGAGAATGTGGAGCCGGATTACAGGATAAACGGCAAGTGGTTATTGGAGGTGTTCATTGGTGCGTTGCAGGCCTCTGCTAACCCGCTGCATCAGGATTCTCCGACAGTGCTTAAAGAATTAAGGGAAAGCGTCAGTTACCCATTCTTGCGCTACGCTATTTTTGACAATGACCCCAAATTACAGGCGAATGCCCTTTATGCCCTGGGGGAATTGAAGGATAAAGACGCCCTGGCCGATATTATCAGGCTCTGTAAGCAGTATGGTTTTTGATGCCTTCCCAACCCCTTAAATTAGAAACGAGGTTGAGGCCTCGCGGGGACCAGCCCAAGGCTATCCGGCAGTTAACCAAGAGCATAGAAGAGGGATATAAATACCGCACCCTCCTGGGTACGACCGGTTCCGGCAAGACATTTACTTTGGCCAATGTCATTGCCTGCCTGGGGTTGCCTACCCTGGTTATTTCCCATAACAAGACCCTGGCAGCGCAGTTATATTCGGAATTTAAGGGTTTCTTTCCACATAATGCCGTAGAGTATTTCGTCAGCTATTATGATTATTACCAGCCTGAGGCATATATCCCCTCCACCGATACTTATATCGAAAAAGACGCCTCTATTAATGACCGTCTTGACCGCCTGAGGCTTTCTGCTACCACCAGCATTATGTCGCGCCGCGATGTGATAGTGGTGGCTTCCGTTTCCTGCCTTTATAACCTCGGTTCTCCCGAAGATTACCGCGAGCTCCTGCTTTTTATCGAAAAGGGCATGACGATTGCGCGTGATGAGCTTTTGAGGAAGCTAATCCACATGCAGTATGAGCGTAACGACTATGAATTCGTACGAGGGAGGATCAGGGTCAGAGGCGACGTAGTGGAGGTTTTCCCTTCCTATGAGGAGACAGCGCTGCGTATCAATTTTTGCGGCAGCGTTATTGAGGGCATCTTCCAGATTAACCCGGTTTCGTCCGAGACGCTTGCCTCTTTTGATAAGGCGGCAATTTACCCTGCCAAGCATTTTTTGGTTTCCCCGGGCAGGCTCGATAACGCCGTTAGTTCCGTAATGTCGGAGCTGGAAGGTCAGCTTGCTTTCTTGCGCCGGAGCAACAAACTCCTGGAGGCCCAACGCCTGGAATCGCGTACCAACTATGATATGGAGATGCTTAAGGAGATAGGTTACTGTCACGGGATCGAGAATTATTCCAGGCATATCTGCGCGCGCCTCCCGGGTTCGCGTCCTTATACCATGATTGATTATTTCCCCGCTGATTTCCTTACCATTATTGATGAATCCCACGTTACCATGCCGCAGATAAGGGGGATGTACGAAGGCGACCGCGCCAGGAAGGAGGTGCTGGTGGAATACGGTTTCCGCCTTCCTTCGTGCCTGGATAACCGCCCGCTTAAATTTGAGGAGTTTGGCGACATTACCAAAAGGACGGTATTTGTTTCTGCCACTCCCGACGAATACGAGATAAAAAGGAGCAGGGGTGTGGTAATTGAACAGATCATCAGGCCCACGGGGCTGCTCGACCCGGAGATTATGGTACGGCCTACCGTAAACCAGGTTGAGGATCTTATCTCCGAGGTCAAGAAACGCGCCAGGAATAACGAGCGCGTGCTGGCGACTACTCTTACCAAGCGGATGGCTGAGGACCTCAGCGCCTATTTACAGGAGAAGGGGTTAAGGGTAAAATACCTGCATAGCGAGATCCAGACCATTGAACGCAGCAAGATACTGCGCGATTTAAGAGAAAGGAAGTTTGATTGCCTGGTAGGCATAAATCTCTTAAGGGAAGGGCTTGACCTCCCTGAGGTGTCTCTGGTAGCGATACTGGATGCCGATAAGGAGGGTTTTTTGCGTTCCGCCACTTCGCTCATACAGGTCGCCGGCCGGGCCGCCCGCAATATCAACGGGACAGTTATCATGTATGCTGATACAGTTACCGGCTCGATGAAAAAAGCGATCGCAGAAAGTGATCGCAGGAGAAAGATTCAATTGGAGTTCAACCGGAAAAACAACATCACCCCGCGTTCCATCAAGAAGGAGATACGTTCAGGGATTGAGGAGTTGGCAGAGGCTGAAGGGTTCGTGGAAGGGTTAACCGGACAGGCCCGCGACGAATACGAGATTGCCAGATATGCCGCGCAGCTGGAATACGAGATGGAACTGGCTGCCAGGAACCTGCAGTTTGAAAAGGCTGCCCAACTGCGCGACCAACTTAGCGAATTTAAGGGACGGTTCTCAACTACGGTTAAAAGTGTCCCCGCAGGGGACAGTTCTAACCGCGCTTCAGAACCGTCCCTAGAATAAGAAGGAGAAGGGATGCTGCTGGCCGTTGACGTAGGGAATACTAACATAACCCTGGGTGTATTTGATAAGGAGCGGATTTTGAGGCGTTACAGTATCCCTACCTACAGGAGGACGTATCGCAGGGGGCTTTTACCGATATTAAGAAGCTACCCCATAGAAAACGCCATAATCTCCAGCGTTGTGCCATATGCCACTGCTATATTGAAAAAGGAGCTTTTCAGGCAGCTAGGGAAAAAGCCTTTAGTGTTGGGCCTGAATATCAAAGTGCCGATAACTAACCGTTACCGTAAGAGGCGTCAGGTTGGACAGGACCGCTTGGTAAATGCTTATGCGGTATGCGAGTTTTACGGTCCTCCCGCTGTGGTAGTGGATTTCGGCACTGCGGTTACCTTCGACGTCGTCTCGCGCAGAGGGGAATATCTTGGGGGGATGATACTTCCCGGCTTAAGAATGTCCCTGGCGGCATTGGCAGAAAAAACCGCCCTGTTGCCGGATATAAAATTAAAGAGACCGAAAGAATTTATCGGACGCGATACTGCCGAAAGCATCTTAAGCGGGGTTGTCCACGGTTTTGCAGCCATGACCCGCGATATGATAAGAAGCATCAGAGGCGCTATCGGCAATGATGCGATAGCGGTCTTTACAGGGGGCGATAGCGCCCTTCTGGCGCAGTATATCAAGGAAGCTAAGCGCCTGGATGCGGATTTGACTATCAAGGGCCTTAATCTTATTTACAGCAGGAAATACTTGACAAGAGGTTCTGTTTGACCTATAATTAAGAATGTAACGGCAATTTTTAACCCTGGATAATAGGTGCGAAACTCTAACGAGATGTTTCGAAAGCCGCGGGATAGTCAGATAAAGACAAGCCGCGGTTTTTTATTTATTGAAGGAGGGTTAAATAATGGAGACATATTCCTCCAGCGATAAAAGATTGTTCCAGCGGGTGCCGTTAAGAATCAGCTTGAGGTTCCTAAATACCTCGACCAATAAGTGGAATTTAGTGCAGACCGAAGATATCAGCGCCAGGGGCATCGGCATGCTTACACAAAGGGAAGTCGATCCCGAGACTCCCCTTGAGATGTGGCTGCCCATACCTGAGAGAGGCGAGACCTACTATACAAGAGGCAAGGTTGCCTGGTCCAGGCGCCTTGAGCCGGACAGGTACCGCGTAGGGGTAGAACTTAACCGCGTTGACCTGATGGGCCTGGCGCCTTTTATGAGGAAAGCTGAAGCCGCGGTTTAAAAAGAGAATTTCATCCCGCCTGATTCAAGCCCGTTATCTTCGGTATTTTCAATAATTAGTTAGGTATTTATTATTTCTCCCCTATTTTATCTTATTTCAATAGATAACTTATGACGCGTTTTTCGGATACCTTGCCGTTTTTGTAAAATACCGTCGAGCCGCTTTTAAGGATTCCGTCCGTGCCGTAATTATTCGTCCTTGTTTGTATTAAAGCTCCGCTTCCAACCTTAGAGCCATTACGGATTGTTATTGCAATTTGTTTTAATTTTCCGTTGGCATGGTAACTGTAGCTTTGTATGGTATTTGTTTTTTGGAGCGTTTTGCCATTTTTTGTAATAACCGCAGTTGTAGAGATGTGGTCTATTTTATGGGTAGTGGCATCGCGGGTGATTACTGAATTTGAGGTAATCTTCTTGCCGCTTGCATATTGCACCGTAATTTTGTATCCTGTTGCCAGACCGTTACTACCGTATTCGTATGCCGTTGTGTGAGTTTCAGTTACTTCCCCTTTGCTGTTCTTGCATGTTATTGTCCGCACTGCGACTTTACCTTTGTTGTTCAAGACATATTTATATTCCTGGGTTCCGGAGCTGATTTTTTCACCTTTGGTGTTATATTTTACCCAGCTTATTTTAGTTATTAACCCCTTGTCATTTCTTGTATAAACATTATCTTTGTATCCTATGTAATTCCCGTTTTTATCGTATATTTTCTCTTTGCTGCCGGCCGGCTGGGCGCTCGCATCGGCTTTTTCTTTTGTATTTGCAGCAGTTACGCTATCGGCAGTGGCGGTACTCACCTTGCCTTTTTCATTTTTATCGGCAGTGCCGGTGTTTACTTCAGGCGTTGCAATGGGCTGGGTTGTAGCCGGCGCTTCTATTTTAACCATGTTAACAGCGCGAAGCCCCGCCTTATAAACAGGCATAGTCTTGTTTGTCTCCAGAAGCAGGGGGGAGATCCCCTCAGCATGGCTGGCTGCTGTTATGCCAAGCACGCAGGCAAGAAATGTTAAAAGCATCAGGTTTACCTTCTTCATTTTATTTTCCCCCTTATCGATCCGTGGCATTCCGCGCCCTTTGCGGCCGGCGCGGGTTTATCGTCTGGGGCGGTTTTATCCCCATCTATTTTTCGCAGAAGCAACGACCCCGTCTTATTTATTCACCTCCTTTGGGTCCGCATATTTTCTGCCTTATTTACGCTCTCACGGCAAATAAAATAGCCGGGTTGCCTTTCCTTAATTCGGCAACCCGGCTGTCGATAATAACGGCTAAATAAAATTGCCCCTTATCGATCCGTGGCATTCCGCGCCGGATGCAGCTATGGGCGCGGCTTTATCGTTAAGGAATGCGTATAGTATCTCCACCCAAAGTTTAAATCATTCTTTTGGGCATTTCAATACAGAAACACCTTTTAAGGAAAGCGCTTTCCGGGCATTACGAGATAGATAAAAAAAATACTTGACAAGCTTTTCTTTTATTTTTATAATTAGCACTCTTGTAGGGTGAGTGCTAAAATAAACCATACAATAAACATACATAAGGAGGTGTGGTTATGAAGATTCAACCGTTAGGCGACCGCGTAGTAGTTAAACCTTTAGAGGCAGAGGCCAAGACCAAGGGCGGGATAGTCCTTCCCGATACCGCAAAAGAAAAACCTCAGGAGGGAGAGATAGTAGCGGTAGGAAAGGGCAAGGTTCTTGACAGCGGAAGTATTCAGGCCCTGGAGGTCAAGGTGGGAGATAAGGTATTATACGCAAAGTATTCCGGGAACGAGATCACCACCAAGGACGGGGAAGAGCTCTTGATTATGCGCGAAGAGGATATCCTGGCGATTATAAAATAGAAACGTATCTATTAGGAAAAGGAGGTTATCTAATGGCAAAGCAATTGTTGTATAGCGATGAAGCGCGCCGCAAGATACTTAGCGGCGTAGAGCAGCTTTCTGCTGCGGTAAAGGTGACGTTGGGACCCAAGGGGCGCAACGTCGTAATAGACAAAAAATTCGGTTCGCCCACTATTACCAAGGACGGGGTTACGGTAGCCAAGGAGATTGATCTGGAGGACCCGTATGAAAATATGGGAGCCCAGATGGTCAAAGAAGTTGCGGAGAAGACCTCTGATACCGCCGGCGACGGCACTACTACTGCCACGCTTTTGGCTGAGGCGATTTACCGCGAGGGGCTCAAGAATGTTACTGCCGGCGCAAACCCCATGGAGCTAAAACGCGGCATAGATAAGGCGGTGGATAAAGTCGTAGAGGAATTAGGGAAACTTTCCACTCCTATCAAGGACAAGAAAGAGGTAGCGCAGGTTGCCTCAATCGCCGCAAACTCCGATACCACCATCGGCGAGCTTATTGCCGAGGCAATGGATAAGGTCGGCAAGGACGGCGTTATTACCGTAGAAGAGGCAAAGTCCACCGCCACCACCCTTGAGGTGGTAGAAGGCATGCAGTTTGACCAGGGTTACCTTTCCCCCTATTTTGTTACCGATGCCGAAAGGATGGAGGTGTTTCTTGAAGACCCCTATATCCTGATATACGAAAAGAAAATATCCTCTATCAAGGATATCCTTCCGCTTTTAGAGAAGATTGCGCGCACCGGCAAGCCCCTGTTGATTGTGGCAGAAGAGGTTGAGGGAGAGGCATTGGCTACCCTGGTAGTCAACAAGATACGCGGCACCTTTGCGGCTTGTGCAGTCAAGGCGCCGGGTTACGGCGACAGGCGCAAGGCAATGCTCGAGGACATCGCGGTCCTTACCGGCGGCAAGGCGATTACCGAAGACCTAGGGATTAAATTGGAGAACATCAATGTCGAGGACCTGGGGCGCGCCAAGAGGGTCAAGGTTGACAAGGAAAACACCACTATCGTTGAAGGCGCCGGCAAGACCCAGGGCATCAACGGCAGGATTGCGCAGATTAAAAAGCAGATCGATGATAGCGATTCCGATTACGATAAAGAGAAACTGCAGGAACGCCTGGCAAAGCTTGCCGGAGGAGTTGCGGTAATCAATGTCGGCGCAGCTACCGAGACTGAGATGAAAGAAAAGAAGGCCAGGGTTGAGGACGCGCTTCATGCTACCCGCGCAGCTTCCCAGGAAGGCATTGTTCCCGGAGGCGGCGTGGCTCTGCTGCGTACCATTGCGGCACTTGATAAGGTCAAGGCTGACGGAGACGAAAAGATAGGCATTAATATCGTCAAAAGGGCGATCGAGGAGCCTATAAGGCAGATTGCCGAAAACGCCGGCCTGGAAGGCTCTGTAGTGGTGCAGCGTATCAAGACAGAGAAGACCAACGTGGGTTATGACGTGAATCAGGATGCCTATGTAGATATGCTTGAGGCAGGCGTGATTGATCCCACTAAGGTTACCCGTTCTGCGCTCCAGAACGCTTCCAGCATCGCAGCGTTGCTCTTGACTACAGAGACGCTAATTGCTGATAAGCCTGAGAAGGAAGAGAAGATGCCTCCGATGCCTCCGGGAGGCGGAGGAATGGGGGGCATGTATTAAGTCTCCAGAGACAGCTAGGTTTTTGTTCAGGCAAAAGGCGCAAGGTCTAACTAACCTTGCGCCTTTTGTTTAGAAAGCTTCCCTTGAGAATTAAAAACGAAAGTGATAAAATAAGCTATAGATCGGATGCCGGGTCCGGCTTGCGATGGGGCGTGGTATCCGGAAGTGCCGGAGGTTGTCCAGAGGATTAACCCATGAAGGTCCAGAGAAAAATAATTTTATTATTAGTGCTGCTTAGCGCTATATTCATCGCGGGAAGGTATTTGTATCAGCTTTCCGAAAACAAAAAAGCGGAACTTATTTTTAAGGAAGACAGGGATGAAAAAAATACCTACCTGAGCAAGATCGTGGAACTTAAGGGCCTGAACCTTCAGGCGTTGGCATTCGATTACACCTATTGGGATGAAATGGTGAATTTCATCCGCAGCAGCGATTTGGTATGGGCTAGGAAGATGCTCACCGACAACGTTCTTGATACCTATCAAGCGGATGCCATATGGGTATATAAAACAGATTTATCCTTGCTTTATTCAGTAGCCGGGGAGGGCGACGCCAGCCTCAAGGAGTTCTCTATCCCTAAGGATGTCCTGGCTGGAATGTTTTTAAAGGAACGTTTCAGCCACTTTTTTGTAAATACCACCTTAGGGTTATTGGAGGTCCGCGGCGCTACAGTGCATCCTAGTTCGGACCCAAAGAGGGAAACCACCCTGCCTCAAGGATATTTCTTTACAGGCCGACTTTGGAGCAAAGGCTATCTTGCTGAGCTTGCTAATTTAATAGGAGGCAAGATTGAGGTCGTAAGACCAGAACAGGCTCCTCCTGTCTCTCGCGGTATTTTAGAGAGCACCATGTTCTTTTCAAGAGAGTTTAACGATTGGAGCGGGGAGCCGGTAGCTCGTCTTAATGTTAGGGTGGAGTCCAAGAAGATAGAGGCTTTTAAGTCATTTTCAAAAAATACGGTTATACTATTTATCCTTTTCCTCGCAAGCATCTTGTTTGTCGTAATGTCGGTTCTTATAACATCGGTGAATATCCCCCTGGCTATGATCTCGCGGGCACTCAAGACTGAAGATTCAGGAAAACTCCGCAGTTTGGAAAACGACACGAGCGAGTTCGGGGATATCTCCCGGTTGATAGCCAGATTTTTCAGGCAAAAAGGAGAACTGGTTAAGGAAGTGCAGGAACGCAGGGAGGCAGAAAAGAAGCTTCAGGAATCATACGCCAGGCTTAAGGAGGCGCAGGAGCAGCTTATCCAGGCCGAAAAATTAAACGCCGTAGGTCAGCTGGCCAGCGGCGTAGCACATGAGGTCAGGAATCCATTGGGCATAATATTGCAGGGGGTCAATTATCTTGAGCAGAAAATACCGGCGGAGCAAAGGGATACCTTTGAAACCCTGGCCATGATTAAGGAGAGCGTGGGAAGGGCGGATAAGATTATAAATACGCTCCTGGACTTTTCCAAATCCAAGAGGCTGAACCTGGAGCCGGAAAATATAAATTCTATCCTGGAAACCTCCCTGAATCTGGTAAAAACCAGGTTTAAATCCGATAAGATAGCTGTCGTAAAAGAAATGAATAAGGATGTGCCAGATGTCCTGGCGGATAAAAACAAGATGGAGCAGGTATTCATTAATATATTATTGAACGCCTTCCAGGCTATCGAAGACACCGGCAGGATAACGATACGCACTTACGATAAAAAATTAGGAGAAATAAAAAACGGCATAGGTAAAAGAGCGAGCGATAATTTTAGGATCGGGGAGACGGCGGTAATAGTCGAGATTGAAGATACTGGTTCCGGCATCCCCGAAGAGACCCTTAACAAGATCTTCGACCCCTTCTTTACTACGAAGGGGCCTCTGGGAGGGGCCGGGTTGGGTTTGTCGGTAAGCAGGAATATAATCCATATGCATCGGGGGGTGATATACGTGGAGAGTGTCTCAGGCAAAGGAACCAGGATAACCCTTGTTTTAAAAATAGCGAGGAGATAATCCGATGATGAAGAAGAGGATATTGCTTATTGACGACGAAGAGAATTTTACAAAACTGGTAAAGTTTAACCTTGAAGGGACAGGAAGGTATGAGGTTAGAACGGAGAATACTGGTTCGCGCGGGCTTGCCGTTGCCAAGGAATTCAAACCGGACCTGGTTTTATTGGACGTCATGATGCCTGAGATTGATGGGGGAGAGGTGTGTTATCAGCTGGATAGCGATGAGGAGACCAACGATATTCCGGTTGTATTTTTGACTGCAGCCGTAGATAAGCAAGAAGTGGAGAACAGCAGTGGTGTAATAGGGGGGCGCTCTTTTATAGCTAAACCGGTGAGCCTGGAGAAGCTGGTTGAGTTTATTGAGAAGAATATCCGTGGTTCGGTTTCAGAGTAGCTTTAAGGCCTGTCCCGTCTAAAATAATCATTGACAATTCGGCAGCACGGGTGTAAAATCTGTCTCAATCATTTCTTAAGGCATCCCCAAAATAGGATTTTTTGAATATAACTCACTGAAAAATAATAAGTTATAAAGGAGAGGCATTATGGCGGAATGGATAGGTATAGGCAGGCGGGCGCGCCGTTGTTATGGCTTTGACGAAGTAGCTTTGGTGCCGGGGGCCGAGACCGTTAATCCCAATGAGGTGGATACTTCTTTTGAAATCGCAGGCAAGAGATTCAAGGTTCCCATCTTGGCTGCGGCCATGGATGGGGTGGTGGATGTGCGTTTTGCAGTAGAGATGTCAAGGTTGGGAGGCATCGCGGTCTTAAATCTTGACGGGGTGCAAACCCGTTACGATGACCCCGATGGTGTCCTGGAGCAGATATCCAGGGCAACCCCCCAGAAAGCCACCGAGCTGATACAGTCGGTATATACCACTCCCATTAAGGAAAAATTAATCTCCAAGAGGGTTAGCGAGATTAAAAAGAAGAAAGGCACGGCAGTGGTAAGCTGTATCCCCGCCCATGCCGAAAGGTTTTCACGGCTGGCGATCAATGCCGGAGCGGATATCTTCGTAGTGCAGTCTACGGTTACCACTACCAGGCACGTGGCAAGGGAATACAAGAGCCTGGACCTTTTTAAATTCTGCAAGTCCGTGAGGATTCCGGTGATTATCGGTAACTGCGTTACCTATGAAACTACAGTAGAGCTTATGAAGATCGGAGCCGGCGGGTTGTTGATAGGTGTCGGACCGGGGGCGGCGTGCACTACCCGCGGGGTCCTGGGGATAGGGGTGCCGCAGGTTACCGCTACCGTAGATGCCGCAGGGGCGCGCGATTTTTATTTTAAAAGGACTGGCAGGTATGTGCCTATCATTACCGATGGGGGCATGAACCGCGGAGGCGATATCTGCAAGGCCTTTGCCTGCGGAGCGGATGCGGTAATGATCGGCTCCAGCTTTGCCCGCGCAAAAGAAGCCCCGGGCAGGGGGTATCATTGGGGGATGGCTACCTCCCACGTGAATCTTCCGCGCGGGACCCGTATTAACGTCGGCACAACCGGCAGTTTGAAGGAAATCCTTTTCGGCCCGGCGAGGGTAGACGACGGTTCGCAAAACCTGATCGGGGCGCTAAAGACATCAATGGGGTCATTGGGCGCTTCAAGCCTGAAGGAAATGCACGACGTGGAAATTATTATTGCTCCGTCTATCCAAACAGAGGGCAAGATATTCCAGATCAGCCAGGGGATAGGGATGGGCAAATGACCAGACAAACAATACTGATTCTGGATTTCGGCTCCCAGTATACCCAGTTGATAGCCAGGCGGGTGCGTGAAAATAAGGTTTTCTCGCGCATCATACCTTATCATACCACGGCGGAGGAGATTGCCGAGCTTTCACCGAAAGGGATTATTCTTTCCGGAGGGCCGGCTTCGGTGTTGGATAAAAAGAGCCCCCAGCCGGATAAGAAGATCTTTAAATTAGGCATCCCGGTGCTGGGGATTTGTTATGGCATGCAGCTTATCGCCGAGATGCTCGGAGGCAAGGTTAAGCATACCAGCGGACGCGAATACGGCAAGACCGAGCTTTTTGTAGATTATAACCGCGACCTCTTCAGCCATATGCCGGGGAATTTTACCTGTTGGGCCAGCCACGGGGATTATCTTAAGAAATTGCCACCGGCCTTCAAGGTGATTGCGCATACCGCCAATGCCCCGATTGCCGCGATCGCCAATCCGGCCAGGAAGATATTCGCGGTGCAGTTTCACCCCGAGGTTACCCATACCGAAAAAGGCAGCCAGATTATCAGCAATTTCCTTTTTAAGGTCTGCGGTTGCCTCGGCCGCTGGACCATGGAGTCTTTTGTCAAAGACAGCATTGCAGGCATCAAGAAGACCGTCGGCAAGGACAAGGTGGTCCTGGGGTTAAGCGGGGGGGTGGATTCATCAATAACCGCGATACTGTTACATAAGGCCATCGGGAGAAATTCGCGCTGTATCTTTATTGACAACGGGCTTCTTAGGAAAGACGAACCCCAGCAGATACGCAAGGTATTTCAGAGTATGTTTCATCTGAACCTGGCTTATGTAGACAGGGGCAAGCGTTTCTTGAGCCGCTTAAAAGGTGTCACCGACCCCGAGGCCAAGCGTAAGATTATCGGGGAGGAATTCGTCAAGGTCTTCGAAGAGGAGGCCGCCAAGGTCAAAGGGGTGAAATACCTTGCGCAGGGCACGCTTTATCCGGACGTGATTGAATCCATATCTGTAACGGGCGCGCCCTCCAGCCGCATCAAGAGCCACCATAATGTCGGCGGGCTTCCGCAGCATATGAAATTAAAGCTTATCGAGCCGTTGCGCGATTTATTCAAAGACGAGGTCCGCCAGATAGGCAGGGAGATGGGCATCCCCGATAACATTATCTACCGTCAGCCTTTCCCGGGGCCGGGCCTGGCCATCCGCATTATCGGAGAGGTAACGACAGAGCGCTTGAATTTACTTCGTGAGGTTGACCAGCATGTTCTTGACGAAATCCGCAGCGCCGGGCTATATGAACAGGTCTGGCAGTCCTTTGCGATACTCCTACCTATCAAGAGCGTCGGCGTGATGGGTGACGAGCGCACTTACGAGAATGTGGCGGCGCTGCGCTGCGTCAGCAGCCTTGACGGCATGACCGCAGACTGGGTAAGGCTTCCTTACGAGGTACTGGAAAAAATCTCCAACCGTATCATCAATCACGTCAAAGGGGTAAACCGCGTGGTTTACGATATCTCATCAAAACCCCCGGCTACTATCGAGTGGGAATAAGGTAGCCTTTAGTTCATCGCAAGCCGTTTTTAGCCAAACAGGATGCGGCTGCGATGAGCCCCGTAGGTAATAATGCCGCGCTCTGATTTTATACACCTGCACCTGCACACCCAATACAGCCTCTTAGACGGCGCCTGCCGCATCCCGGAGCTTCTTGCGCTTGCCAGCCAATACAAGATGGACAGCCTTGCCATTACCGACCACGGCAATATGTTCGGGGCGATAGACTTTTACCTCAGCGCGCAAAAAGCCGGCATAAAACCGATTATCGGATGCGAGGTTTATATCGCTCCCCAGAGCCGCTTTGAAAAAAGCTCCAGCAGCATCGAGGATGCCTCCTACCACCTTATTCTTCTCGCAAAGGACGAGACGGGTTACCAGAACCTCATGAAGCTGGTGTCGATAGGCTACCTTGAAGGGTTTTATTACCGCCCGCGCATTGATAAGGAATCACTGGCTAAATACCACGAAGGCCTGATTGCCTTAAGCTCATGCCTGAAGGGCGAGATCCCCTCTTTGCTGGAGGAGCGCCGTTTTAATGATGCGCTTAAGGTCGCGGACGATTACCTGCAGATTATGGGTAAGGATAATTTTTATCTGGAATTGCAGGAAAACCGCATACCCGAACAGCGGCTGGTTAACGAGGGGCTTATCAGGATATCCCGGGAATTAAATATCCCCCTGGTCGCCACTAACGACGTGCATTATCTTAATAAGGAGCATGCCGCAAGCCATGAGGCGCTCCTGTGCATCCAGACCCAGACTACCATGGATGACCCCAACCGCATGCGCTTTCAGACCGAGGAATTCTATTTTAAATCGCCGCAGGAGATGCAGGATAATTTCAAGGATGTCCCCCATGCCATTGCCAACACCGTTGAGATTGCCGCAAGATGCAACCTGGAACTGGACTTCAGCCGCATCCATTTACCGCGGTATGAGGCCCCTATCGGCAAGACCAAGGAGGACTTTTTGAAGGAGCTTTGCGATAAAGGGCTGGCTGTCAGGTTTAAGGGGGCGGAAAACGGGATAAAGGAGCGCCTGGAGCACGAATTAAGGATTATCAAGGAGATGGGGTTTACCAGTTATTTTCTGATTGTTTGGGATTTTATCCACTATGCCAAGAGCCAGGGGATACCGGTAGGGCCGGGGCGCGGCAGTGCTGCCGGCAGCATCGTCAGCTATCTCTTGGGCATTACTGATATTGATCCTCTCCGATACGGGCTGCTCTTTGAGAGGTTTCTTAACCCCGAGCGTATCGGGCTGCCGGATATCGATATCGATTTTTGCTATGAGAGAAGGCAGGAGGTTATCGATTACGTTACGAATAAGTATGGCCGCGGGAACGTAGCGCAGATCATCACCTTCGGGACAATGCAGGCGCGCGGAGTAGTGCGCGATGTGGGGAGGGTGATGGGGATGAGTTACGCCGACGTTGACCGTATAGCAAAGATGATCCCGCCCGACCCCAACATTACCCTTAAGGATGCCCTGGAGAGCGAAGCGGAATTGAAGAGTCTTTATAAGACCCAGTCCCAGCTTACGCAGTTGATTGATACTGCCCTTTCCCTGGAGGGCCTCAACCGGCACGCCTCGGTTCATGCGGCAGGGGTGGTTATCGCGGATAAGCCGCTGGATAATTACATGCCTCTCTTTAAGAGCCAGGATGACCAGATTACCACGGGTTACAGCATGAAGGCGCTGGAGAAGATAGGCTTGCTAAAGGTGGATTTCCTGGGCCTCAGGACTTTGACCGTAATTGACCAGACCGTCAAGATTATTAAAGACTCGCGCGCAAAGGACATAGGCATCAAGGAACTTCCGCTGGACGACCCAAAGACCTACCAGCTTCTCTCAAGCGCCCGGACGGTAGGGGTATTCCAGGTAGAGAGTTCCGGGATGCGAGACCTCCTGCGCAAGCTCGAGCCCAGTTGTTTCGACGACCTGATTGCGTTATTGGCCCTTTACCGCCCCGGACCGATCGGCTCCGGCATGCTCGATGATTTTATGCAGCGCAAGCACAACCGCGTTCCCATCAAATACGACCACCCAAAGCTCGAGAGCATACTCAAGGAAACATACGGGATTATGGTTTACCAGGAGCAGATCATGCAGGCAGCCAATGCCCTGGCGGGATTCAGCTTTGCCGAGGCAGACCTCCTGCGCCGCGCAATGAGCAAGAAGATCCCGGAGGTCATGGAAAAACAGCGTATTAATTTTGTTTCCGGATGCCTGAAGAACAGCATCAAGGAGTCCATTGCAAACAAGATATTCGATTTGATAGAATATTTTTCGGGTTACGGTTTCAATAAGTCACACAGCGCCGCATATGCCCTGATATCCTACCGGACCGCATACCTCAAGGCCAATTTCCCGGTGGAGTTTATGACCGCCCTCTTGACGTCAGAGCGCGACAATACCGATAAAATCGTAGAATATGTCAACGAAGCTAACCGCATGGGCATTAAAATATTGCCTCCGGATATCAATGAAAGCGACGCCCTATTCAAGGCGGTCGATGGGTCTACGATAAGATTCGGGCTGTTGGCTGTCAAGAACGTCGGAGGGGGCGCGATTGAATCCGTGGTAAGCGCAAGAAAGGAAGGCGGTTTTAAGTCCCTGGAGGATTTAGTGCAGCGCGTCGATTCCAGGCTCGTCAATCGCAAGGTTTTGGAGAGTCTGATAAAATGCGGCGCCATGGACAGGTTCGGCATGCCGCGGGCGCAGATGTTCGCGAGCCTGGAAAAATTACTGGAGATTTCCTCTAAAACCCAGCGCGATAAAGAAAAGGGGCAGATGTCATTTTTTGACCAGGGCCCTATTGCGGGAGGGTTCAAAGAGGTTGTAAGATTGCCGCAGATCAAGGAATGGCCCGAACCGCAGCTTCTGGCTTTTGAGAAGGAGATGCTTGGTTTCTATGTCAGCGGCCATCCGCTGGCGCGTTATGCCGGCCAGATCAGGCGTTTTGCATCGGTTTCTACCCGGAACCTCAGTCTCTGCCATGACGGCGACGAAATCAAGACTGTCGGCATGATATCTAAAATTAAACATACCATTACCCGCGCCAAACAGGAAAAAATGGCAATCCTGAAATTGGAGGACCTGGAAGGCGCGGTAGAGGTGCTGGTTTTTCCGCAGGCCTTTCAGAAGGTTTACCGTTATATCCAGCCCAGCAGCGTAGTGATGGTCAGGGGTAGGCTTAACCTTAAGGAGGAATCCCCCAAGATTATCGCCAACGATCTGTTCCCCATTGAAGAGGTTTACCGGATTATCAGCGCCATGAATATCAATCTTTCCGGCATCAGAGAGAATCTTTTCGAGAGCCTTAAAACCCTATTGTCATCATCTCCCGGGAAAACCCCGGTTTATCTGCGCTTGGATACCCCGTCTAAGTCACGCATCCAGATGGTAGTAGGAAACGGCCTCTTCGTAGATCCTTCTGAGAGGCTAACCCAGGATATCGCTAATCTCCTGGGGGAGGATAGACTATCCCTGGTGATATAGGCAATCTTGCTTAATCTTTGCTTGACATTGTAACTTTTTGATGTTATTGTAGTTATAAACGGGAGGTGCGCAATGACAAAGAAGGATATAATACTTAGAGTTTCTGATGAAACCAGCCTTAAACAGATAGACGTAAAAAAGGTGGTCCAGAAAACATTTGATTGCATTGTGGAAGCCCTCGCAAGAGGCGAAAAGATAGAGCTGCGTAATTTTGGCGTGTTTAAGATAAAGCAGAGAAAGAGCCGCACCGGCCGGAATCCCCGTACCGGTCAGGTCGTTCCCGTCCCGCCCCGTAAGGTTGTAGTCTTTAAGCCAGGCTTAGAGATGAAGAAAAAGATGAGGTAGCCAACCGCCCACTTTTATCTTTAAAATAAAACCCTGATGTTCAAGAGAATCCCCGGCACGAAAGACATATTGCCCGATGAGATCGGGCGCTGGCAGCGGATAGAAGAGGCTGCGCGCGATGTCTTCGCGCTTTATAATTACTCCGAAGTGCGCTTCCCGTTGATAGAAGATATCGCTCTATTTAACCGTTCGCTGGGGGGCTCTGCCGAGATAGTCCAGAAGCAGATGTTTGTTATTAAGAATGCCTCTGATACCTATGCCCTGCGTCCGGAAGGCACGGCTTCGGTCGCGCGCGCTTACATCGAAAACAACCTCGATAAAAATAAGGGATTGGTAAAACTTTATTATAGCGGGCCGATGTTCAGGCTGGAGAGGCCGCAGAAAGGGAGATTGCGCCAGTTCCATCATCTGGGCTGTGAGGTAATCGGTTCTTTGAGCCCTATGGTGGATGTCGAGGTTATATCTCTGGCAGATGCCCTTCTTAAGTCCTTTGGCGTAAGGGGCTATCTAATTGAATTGAACAGCCTTGGGTGTGCCGAGGATAAAAATGGATTCATGCATTTTTTGCGCGGTTCGCTTAAACCGCATTTGAGAGAGCTTTGCCAGGAATGCAATGAACGTTTTGACCGTAATCCCCTGCGCATCCTCGATTGTAAAAATCCATCCTGCAGGGGGGCGGTGTCAAAAATGCTGCAGCCTGGAGGCGGCTTTTTATGCAGTTCCTGCGCCGCCCATGCCGAAGAAGTAAGAAGGGGGCTGGATTCCTTGAATATAGCATATAAGGCTAATCCTTACCTGGTGCGCGGCCTTGATTATTACACCGGTACGGTTTTTGAGATTAAGCATGAGGGGCTCGGCGCCCAAGACGCTATCGGGGCCGGGGGCAGGTACGACGACCTTATCAGGGAGCTCGGCGGCCCGGAGGTTGGCGCAGTGGGTTTTGCCTTTGGCATGGAAAGGCTGCTTCTGGTTGCAGGCGAGAACCATGCAGGCGGCCAGCAGCGCGGCCTAGCTTATTTAATAACGCTGGGTGATGCCGCCGGCAAAGAGGGGCTTAAGATCCTGAATGCCTTAAGGGCCGCGGGCATACCCTCTGATACCGACTATGCGGATAAATCCCTTAAGGGCGCAATGCGTAAGGCCAATGATGCCGGTGCAGACCGGGTTTTGATATTGGGTGATGATGAGCTTAAAAAACAGGTTATTACCTTAAGGGATATGCGCACCAGCCAGCAGCGCGAGGTGCCCTTGGAAGATTTAATTAAGGAGTTAAGAAAGGGGATAAGATAAGATGCTTCGCACGCACACCTGCGGAGAGTTAAATGCCGGCGATATCGGCAAGGAGGTGGTGCTTTGCGGATGGGTAGCCAACCGCAGGGACCATGGCAAGCTTATTTTTATTGATATCCGCGACAGATTCGGCATAACACAGGTGGTGTTCATACCTAAGGATTCGCCTGAGGCGCACATCCGCGCCCAGGAGTTGAGGAACGAATTCGTCATTCTTCTCAAGGGCAAGGTGAATCGCCGTCCCCAGGGCACGGTAAACGACAAGATACCTACCGGCCAGGTAGAGGTGGCGGCCGCCGAATTGGAGATACTTAACCCCAGCCTTACGCCCCCTTTTGAGATACTGGACGAACTCGAGGTAACCGAAGAGATGCGCCTGAAATACCGTTACCTGGATTTAAGGAGAAAAAAGGTCCTGGATAATTTCCTGTTAAGGAACAGGCTTTATAATGTTATTAATTCCTTCCTGCCCGAGAAAGGATTTATTTCCTGCGAGACCCCCCTGTTGACGAGGTCCACTCCCGAGGGCGCGCGCGATTATCTTGTTCCTTCAAGGCTCAACCCCGGGGATTTTTACGCCCTGCCGCAGTCGCCGCAGTTATTCAAGCAGATCCTGATGGTGGCTGGCATCGACCGCTATTACCAGATTGCCAAGTGTTTCCGCGACGAGGACCTGCGCGCTGACCGCCAGCCGGAGTTTACCCAACTGGATATCGAGATGTCGTTTGTAGAGGAGGAGGACATCTTTTTATTAATAGAGGAGTTTATGCAGTCGGCATTCAGGGAGCTCAAGGGGGTTGATTTAAAATTACCGTTTGAGCGCCTTTCTTACCAACAGGCAACAGAAGGTTACGGCAGCGATAAGCCGGACCTGCGCAAGAAGAATAATTCAGAATTCGCCTTTGTGTGGGTTAAGGACTTCCCGCTTTTTAAGTATAACGAAGAAGAGAAGCGCTGGGAGAGCGAGCACCACCCTTTTACCGCTCCGTTCTGCGATGATATCGCAGATCTGGAGAAGGCCCCCGGCAAAATCAAGGCGCGTTCCTATGACCTTGTGTTAAACGGAGTAGAACTGGGTTCGGGTTCAATCAGGATTCATAGCCCGCAATTGCAGGAACGCATCTTTAAGATTATCGGTATTGACGAGGCGGAAGCTAAAGAGCGTTTCGGGTTCCTGATGGATGCCTTTCGTTTCGGTGCGCCGCCGCACGGCGGCTTCGCTTTTGGCATAGACCGGTTATTAGCTATAATGGCAGGAGAGCTTAGCATACGCGAGGTTATCGCTTTCCCCAAGACCCAGAAGGCCTTTTGCCCTTTGACCGGCGCGCCTTCAGGGGTCAAGGAGGAACAATTGAAGGAATTAGGGGTAACTGTCAAAAGAAGGAGGAGCCAGGCATGAAAGGGATAAAGTTTTTGGGGTGGGCGGTTTTAGTCTTTGTTTTTACGCTTTCCGGTTGCGTAGCCAGAACCTACGAGATAACCCGCGACAGAGTGGACCAGGACGTAGAGAGCGGCAACCGCGGCTATCTACAGGGTAAGGCGCCGCAGCAAGAAGCCCCGCGCAAAGCCACCAGGGAGGTGCGCGTCTTTGAGTTTGAATTAGGCTCGTCTTATAAGAATAAGGCGGCAAAGCCAAGGACAGAAGAGATAATTACAGAGACGGATATTGCAAGAACGCCGGTTATGAGAGAACCCCAGACTCAAACCGTAACGGCGCAGGAGACGGAAGGCGCTATGCAGCAATATACCGTTGGCAAAGGGGATACCCTGCAGAAGATTTCGCAGAAGTTCTACGGGACCACCAAGAAGTGGCAGAAGATCTATCAGGCTAACAGGGGTGCCCTAAAAGGGCCTGACAAGATTTACCCCGGGCAGGTTATCAACGTCCCGCAGGAGGTCAACTCCGGAGCCGTCTCGTCCGATCTGCCAGGTGAAAGCACGGAAGGGCTCAAATAAGGACGCAGGCCGGGATTTTTGCGGCTGGCCGTATTTACGGGAATGGAAAAATTTGTCGCCATAGAAAATCAGCAGGAAGCCCAGGCCATTTTCGGTCCCCACGATGAGAACCTGAGGGCTGTCGAGAAGGAATTCAAGGTCAAGGCAAGCCTGCGCGGCGAGCGTCTCCTGATAAGCGGCACGGCCGGCAATATCAGGAAGGCCTCCGGCCTGATTGAAGAGATGCTTTCTTTGATAAGGAGAGGCGAGAAGGAATTCAGCCGGGCAGATTTTTATTACCGCTTGCGCAGTTTTAAGGATAACGCAGGTGCCAGGATTGATACGGCTGAGCTGGAAAGGATGGCTTTTACCAAAAGCAGATCCGCCGGTCAGCGCCTCATTGGACCGAAAACCAAGGGGCAGCGCGAGTATGTTGAGGCAATCAGGAAATACGATATTGTTTTCGGCATCGGGCCGGCCGGCACCGGCAAGACCTATCTTGCCATGGCATCGGCAGTGGATGAATTGAAGAGGCATCAGGTCCGCCGGATTATTCTGACCCGCCCCGCCATAGAGGCAGGCGAATCATTAGGTTTTTTGCCCGGGGATATGTATGAGAAGATTTCGCCTTACCTGAGGCCGCTCTATGATGCTATCTATGATATGATGGAAGCGGAGACTATCGAGAGGTACCTTGCCAGCGGCATAATTGAGGTTGCGCCGCTTGCCTATATGCGCGGCAGGACCTTGAACGACGCTTTTATCATACTGGATGAAGCCCAGAACTGCACCGATGACCAGATGAAGATGTTTTTGACCCGCCTGGGTTTCGACTCCAAGGCCGTAATCACGGGAGACATTACCCAGAGCGACCTGCCGGACGGCAAGCCCATCGGGCTGCTTGACGCGCAGGCAATATTAAAGGATATCGAGGGAATCAGGTTTATCCAGCTGACGGGCGCGGATGTGGTAAGGCATGCCCTTGTCCAGCGTATTATCGAGGCCTATGAAAAATCAGACCGCAATAAAAACTAAACTGAGGTATCTGGCAGGGGTGCTGGTGGTTTTTGCCTTAAGTTATATCCTGCGGATTAATTTTATCATTCCGCTGTTTTTGATACTCCTGGCTGCCTATTATCTGTCGCTGCTCCCCGCTCCTCAGGACAGAGGCATCTGTCTTCTTAACCTCTCGCTGCTTTTCGTCATTATATTCACGGCCAGCTACCTTATCGTTAAAAACGGCTGGTCGGTTTATTACATACCGTTTTCAGCGGTGCCGATGCTGGCAACCCTGCTTTTTGGGAATCTTTGGGTTTCCTTTCTTCTGGCACTGGCCTCGGGCATCTCCGTAGGTTCGCTTGCCGGTATGCATTATTACCTGGCGGTGATTTTTTTAATCAGCGGCATCGTATCGAGCCTCCTGGTATTGGGGGCGCGCCGGCGCATGGCGATTATACGGGCTGGTTTTATCACCGGGCTGGTGCAGATGCTGTCTGTTTTATTGGTGGACCGGTTCCTGCCTGCCGACCCCTCAAAATATATCATTCTTATGGTTAACGGTTTGGCCTCGAGCATACTGGTTTTGGGGATACTGCCGTTTTTTGAATACCTTTTCCGCACCGTTACAGATATAAGCCTGCTGGAACTGGCGGATTTTGACCACCCCCTCTTAAAACGCATGATTATGGAAGCGCCTGGGACATATCACCACAGCCTTATAGTCGGCAATCTTTCCGAGGCGGCATGCCAGGCTATAGGAGCACATGCCCTCCTGGCGCGTATCGGCGCATACTACCACGACATCGGCAAGTTATATAAGCCGGACTATTTTACCGAAAACCAGGATGTGATAAACAGCAGGCATGAGAACCTCGCTCCCACCATCAGCAAGATGGTGATTATGAACCACGTAAAGGAAGGAGAAGAGCTTGCCAGGAAGCATAAGCTTAATCCGCGCCTGGTGGAGTTTATCCTTCAGCATCACGGCACCAGCCTTGTTTATTTTTTCTACCGCCGTGCCCTGGAAAACCCCCAGGAACAGCAGGAGGTAAGCGAGGAGGGCTTTCGCTATCCAGGGCCTAAGCCGTCCACAAAGGAAGCTGCGGTAGTGCTTCTGGCTGATTCGGTGGAGGCGGCCATGCGTTCCCTTAAGGACCCCTCCGCTCCCAAGATAGAAGAACTGGTGCATAGGATTATCAATAATAAGTTTATCGACGGACAATTGGATTCCTGCGATTTGACCCTCAAGGACCTGGAGAAGATATCCGCGGTTTTTATACGTATCCTAAGCGGGATATACCATAGTCGCGTCACCTATCCCGAAGGCCCCAACCATTAACTCAGGAACTTGTCTTACAATTCAAGCCGTTTTTTAGAATGATGGAGATTAGCGTCAGGAACTTCCAAAGGAGAATGCCGATTAAACAGCCCCTTGTCAAGAAGCTGGTGCGCAAGGTCCTTTCCCTGGAGAAGGTTTCTGCAGAAGGGGAGATTACCGTTTGTTTTGTTAACTCCTCCGCAATCCGCGAGGTAAACCTTAATTATCTCGGCCGCAACCTTGCGACTGACGTCATCGCCTTTGACCTCTCCGAACGGGGCGCCGGCCCATCCCGCAGGCTTATTGCCGATATCATGATATCCAGCGATGCCGCCTTTTCGAATGCCCGCGTTTTTAAGACCGCTCCGCGTTACGAGCTTTTTCTATATCTTGTCCACGGCCTTCTGCATATACTCGGTTATGACGACCAGAGCCGCGCGGGCCGGCTGCTGATGCAAAAAAGACAGGAGAAGTTGTTATCTCAATGCCTATCCATAAAAGCGAAGCCATAGTTTTAAAGCGCTATAATTTCCGCGAGACATCCATGATCGCGAATTTCTATACGCGGGATTGCGGAAAGCTAAGCGGTATCCTTAAGGGCATCAGGAAAGAACCGGCGAAATTCGCCAGCAACATTGAACCATTTTCCTATAACGAAATTATCTTTTACCGCAGCCGCTTGGGGGACCTGCACCTGGTTTCCCAATGCGACCTGAGGGAGAGCTTTAATAACATCAGGAATAGCATCGATAAGATAACCGCCGCCGGGTTGATGATGGAACTCGCCGCAGCCATAATGCCTCCGGAGGATAAGAACGAGGCTGTCTTTGATTTAATCCTGGATTGCCTGCGCGCGCTGGATACAAACGGCACGCCGGAGAAGATTATGACTATCTTTAAGATTAAGATACTGGCGCTTTCGGGGTTCAAGCCGCATTTTGATTCCTGCGTTTCCTGCGATGAAAGGATAGGGGCTGCGCAAGCCAGGTTTAGCCTGTCGCTCGGGGGGCTGCTTTGCGGGCGCTGCCATAAAAAGGACATAAAGGCAAGGAGTATTTTTCGCGGCACCATCGCTTCGATACTCTATATCGAAAGGAATAATCTTCAGACCAACCTTAATCTCGGCATGAACCCGCAGATCAAGAAGGAACTGGGCATCATTCTAAATTCTTTTCTGGAGTTCCACCTGGGCAAGGAGCTTAAGTCAGAGCGGTTTTTAAACAAGATAGAGGCGCAGCTTAAGGATGGGGCGGAATTTAATGATTCTGCTTTGCATTTAGAGGGGGCAAGCGATAAATGAAGATTGTAATAGTGGGCCCGGGGGCAATGGGTTGCCTTCTGGGGAGTTTCCTTGCCAGGCTCTACGGAGCTTCCGGCAGGCCAGGGGACAAGCTCTGGCTGTTGGAAAAGAGCGAGGAGCGCGCCGCAAGATTAAACGAAAGCGGCATCTCGATAGAAGGGATTTCCGGTAACTGGCATTCCAGGATTAAGGTTACCGCCTCGCCGGCAGAGATAGGCAGGGCGGATCTGGTGATTATCTGTGTAAAGGCCTACGATACCCGCGATGCCATTATGCAGGCAAAGGCTCTGGTGGATGAGGATACCCGTGTCCTGACTATGCAAAACGGAATCGGAAACATTGAGGTCATAAGCGAAGTAGTGGGGCAGGATAAGGTCATTGGTTGCATTACCAGCCACGGCGCTACCCTGCTCGGGCACGGCCGCATCCGGCACGCCGGCAAGGGCGAGACGGTTATCGGAAGGCTCGACGGTAAGATACCGGTTGAGTTGCGCCAGATACGCGAGATTTTTAATAAGGCAGGCCTCGAAACCCGCATCTCGCGCGACATCAAGGGATTGCTTTGGTCCAAGCTCATTGTTAATGCCGGCATCAATGCCTTAAGCGCAGTTACCCGTCTCAATAACGGCCAGCTCCTGAAATTTGAAACTACCCGCCGGATTATGAGGGAGTCGATAACCGAGGCTATACGGGTCGCCAAGAGGAAGCGCATCAGGCTTATTTACGATGATCCCCTTGCCAAGGTAGAAGCTGTCTGCGAAGCTACCAGCGAGAACGTTTCTTCCATGCTGCAGGATATTCTTAATAAGAAACGCACCGAGATAGATTTTATTAACGGCGTAATCGTGCGGCACGCCCAGGAATTAGGCCTTGCGGTTCCGGTGAACTCGGTGCTGGCAGATTTGGTCAAGACCCTCGAGCAAAACCAGGGACGGTTCTAACCTGGCTTGAGAACCGTCCCTAAGATAATGCGATGGTTAACAATGAGATTAGCGCGATATTCAGGGATATCGCCGATATCCTGGAAATCAAGGGTGCCAATCGTTTCCGTATCCGAGCCTACCAGCGTGCGGCGCAAAATATAGACGCCCTCTCCGGAGATTTAGAAACCTACCTTAGAGATAATAGGCTTACCGATATCCCTGGCATAGGCAAGGACCTGTCGGGAAAAATCAGGGAGTTTTACCAAAGCGGCAAAATCCGCTTTTATGAAGAACTCAAGAAAAGCCTTCCTTCGGGGCTTATGGATTTGCTTCAGATACCTTCCGTCGGACCCAAAACTACCAGGCTTCTGTATGAAAAGCTCAAGATAGCCAGTATCGTTGGCCTCGAGCGGGCAATAAGACTTAAGATGGTATCCGGGATACCCGGGATAAAAGAAAAGACCGTTGAGAATATCAAGAAGGGGATAAAGCTTTTAAGGCGCGGCAGGGAGCGCATGACCCTGGCTGAGGCGACGGAGCTAGCCGATAAATTCGTAAGTACCCTGAAGAGATTAAAAGAGATAAAGAAAATAGAGGTAGCCGGGAGCCTGCGTCGCCAAAAGGATACGGTAGGGGACGTTGACATCCTGGTTGTTTCGGATAATCCTGCCAGGGTAATGCGCACTTTTACCTCCATCCCTTTAGTAAGCCGGATACAAGCTGAAGGGCGGACCAAGTCCTCGGTACGCACGCGGGATGATATTCAGCTGGACTGCAGGGTGGTTGAGGCGAGGTCTTTCGGCGCCGCACTTATGTATTTTACCGGCTCCAAAAATTTCAATATCAAGCTTCGCCAGTGGGCAATCCGCCGCGGGCTTAAGGTCAACGAATACGCCATCTTACGCAATGATAAATTTATTGCCGGCAGGACCGAAAATGAAATCTTTAAATTATTCGGGATTCCTTACATTGAGCCGGAATTAAGAGAAGATGCAGGCGAACTGGAGTTAGCGCTCAAGGGCGCATTGCCGAAATTGATAGACCTTAAGGATGTCAAGGGCGATCTCCATGTGCATTCCAGCTGGTCGGACGGCAGGGGTTCCATTAAGGATATCTCCCACGCTTGCCGGCAGCTGGGTTACTCTTACGTTGCCGTAACCGACCATTCACAGGGCTTGAAGGTCGCCAACGGATTAACCCCCAAAGACCTGGTTAAGAAGAAAAGGGAGATTGACGCCATAAACCGCGTTCCAGGCGGTCCGCGGTTGCTATATGCCGCCGAGGTAGATATAGACTCCGAGGGGCGCCTGGATTATCCTGACAGCATCCTGAAAGAATTCGACCTTGTTGTTGCTTCCATCCATAGCGGTTTTAAGCAAAGCCGCCAGCAGCTTACTAGGAGGATAGTAAAGGCCTGCGGGAATAAATATGCGCATATCATCGGGCATCCTACCGGCAGGCTATGGGGGACGCGCGAGGCATACGAGATAGACCTCCAAGAGGTCTTTAGGGCCGCGCATGATACCAATACCCACTTTGAAATCAATTCCTTTCCGGAACGGCTGGATTTTAACGATTACAACTGCCGCCGGGCCAAAGAGGCCGGGATAAAGCTCGCCATTAGTACCGATGCCCATTCTGTTGATCAGCTTAGTGCCATGAGGTTCGGTCTGGCTATGGCCAGGAGGGGATGGCTGGAGAAAAAAGACGTTATCAATACCTATCCCCTCGAAGATTTCTTAAAACTTATCGAGAAAAGATGAAATCGGCACTAATCGTATTTTTGACTATTTTTTTAACAGCTGGTTGCAGCAAGCCGCCGCTCTACAAGGATACCCGCATTATTATGGGCACCACGGTTGAGGTAATTTCCCCTTACCGCGATTCGGCAGGGATAGTATTTGCGGAAGTCCAGAGGCTCGATAAGCTCTTAAGCAGGTATAACCCGGAGAGCGAGGTTTCGCTTTTGAATAAAAAGGGTGAGCTCAAGGTGAGCCGCGAGACGATGTATGTGCTCAAGGAAGCGAAAGAATTTTGGAGTTTGAGTGACGGCGCTTTTGACGTTACCGTCGTGCCGCTCTTGGACATCTGGGGATTTACGGAACAGGATTACCGTGTTCCTTCCGAGGTCGAGATCCGAAAAGCGCTCGGGATGATAGGCTCGGATAAAATTATTTTTAATGAGGGGAATAATGTGGTAAAATTTAAAGTCCCGGGGCCTATGGTAGATTTAGGCGCGATTGCCAAGGGGTTTGCCGTAGATTCAGCCGTCAAGAAATTAAAAGAGCGCGGGATAGGCAGTTGCCTTATAAACGCCGGAGGAGATATCTATTGCCTGGGGGTTAAGTCAGGCGCGCCGTGGAGCGTTGCAGTGCAGGACCCGCGCCGCAGCGGTTTTGCGGATTACCTGAGGCTTAAGGATTGCGCCGTCGCCACCTCGGGGGACTATCGGCAGTTTTTCCAGAGCGGCAAAAGGCGTTACAGCCATATCATGAATCCGCGTACGGGGTATCCCGCCGACAGCGGCGTGGTTTCGGTGACGGTGATTGCCCCGGATTGTCTTACGGCTGACGCGCTCGCTACCGCTATTTTTATCCTCGGCAAAGAAAAGGGCGCGAGATTAGCAGAGAAATTCCGGGGCGTCAAGGTAATGATTATTCAGGAGGAGCATTCCGCAGGGGCAGCGAACAGATGAAGAACGGCATGCAGAAAAAATACATTGAGGTAATAGCCTTGTTCCTGCCGGAGATAAAGGAACTGGTTGCTGTGAAAGATTTCCTGGGGTTGAAGAGTTTCCTCAAGAGCATTAACTCCGTGGACCTGGCAGGAGGATGGAGGCGTCTTGAGCCGGCAGAAAAAATTATCGTATTTAAGCTCCTGGGTATCAAGAAAGCGGTAGAGGTATTTGAAAACCTTAAATTTGAGGAACAGGAGTATATCCTCAACAATGTCAACAGCCAGGAACTGGTCCAGGTTATCAACGAGATGGCTCCTGACGAGCGGGCCGACCTTTTTAAGGAATTGCCTCCAAAGGTATTCAAGAAATTTTTTAATCTGGTCAGCAAGGAGGAGGCGCAGGACCTGCGCAAACTACTCGTATACAAAGAAGGGACCGCAGGCAGCCTTATGACCACGGAGTTCGTCGAACTCAAAAAAGATATGACTGCCCGCCAGGCGATTCTGTCCATCCAGGGGAACCTGCGCGCAGAACACCGCGAGAATATCTATTCTGTCTTTGTCACCGATGAGAACCATAAGCTTATCGGAAGCATCAGCCTCCAAGAGCTCCTAAAGGCCCCTCCGGATATCCAGGTTAAGCAGATCATGGCCAGCGCGGAGTTTATCAAACTCAACGCGGAAACCGCCAGCCAGGAGGTGGCGCAGTGGTTTAAGAGATATGACCTGCTTGATGTTCCGGTGGTGGATAACGATAACGTGCTCCTGGGTATTATTACCGTGGATGACGTAGTTGAGACAATAGAAAAGGAAGCCACCAAGGATATCTATGAGATAGGAAAAATGAACGCGGGCGGAGGCGAGATTATCAGCTATTCCCGTGCCACCGCTGCCGACCTTATCCGCAGGCGCGTCGGCTGGCTGATTCTGCTTTTGGTATTTGACTTCCTGACCGGAACGGTCCTAAAAAATTTTGAGGCGGTATTAAGCTCGGTGGTTGCCCTGACGTTTTTTATCCCGATGCTTCTGGATACCGGGGGCAACGCCGGTGCCCAGACCTCCATTACTATTATCAGGGGGTTGGCTACCGGAGACGTTAATTTCAAGAATGTCATGCGCGTTGTCCGGCTGGAGCTTGGCACTGCCATATTGATGGGTTTGATTGTCGGCGGCGTAGCCTTCGGGAGGGCGATGCTGCTGCAGAAGGATTTCTTTATCTCGGTGGCGGTAGGGACAAGCATGATGCTGATTGCGGTATTGGCAATAGGTACCGGAGTATTCCTGCCGCTTTTTTCCAAGAGGGTAGGGCTCGACCCCGCAGTCCTGGCCGGCCCGATCACTACCAGCATCGTAGATGTTATAGGTTTAATTATTTATTTCAAGATAGCGCAGCTTTTTATTCCGGCGCTACGCCTTTAGAAAAATATGCCTACTGGTAGAATCACCGTCCGCGATGTTTTATCTCTGAAGAACAAGAGCAGGCTCGCTATGCTTACGGCTTACGATTATCCGCTGGCATCGCTGGCAGACAGGGCCGGAATTGATATCATACTGGTTGGGGATTCCCTGGCCAACGTGGTTTTAGGATTGGAATCTACCACCCAGGTGGGGATGCCTGAGATGCTGCATCATGCCAAAGCAGTCAGCCGCGCCGTTACCCACGCCCTGGTAGTAGGGGATATGCCTTATGATTCTTATCAGGTTAACAGCGCGGTATGCGTTGAGAACGCGAAGAGGTTCATCAACGAGGCTGGTTGCGGGGCGGTAAAATTAGAATGGTTTGACAGGTGCCTTGAGGTAACGCAAGCCATAGTTGAATCCGGCATACCGGTAATGGGGCATATCGGATTAACTCCTCAAACCGCTGAGAAGATAGGAGGTTTCAAGGTCCAGGGCAAGGATGCCGAGACAGCCCGGCGCCTGATTGACGAAGCGCTGTCTCTCCAGGAGGAGGGGTGTTTTGCGCTAGTGCTGGAATGCGTTCCGGATAAAATTTCCGAAATCATTACTGCGAGGCTCAAGATTCCTATTATCGGCATCGGCGCAGGGCCGTACTGCGACGGGCAGGTTTTGGTTATCCACGACCTCCTGGGGCTGTTTGACAGGTACCGCCCGAAGTTCGTCAGGCAGTATCTAAACCTTGGCCCGCTTATCCAGGGCGCCCTTCAGGAATATGCCCGTGATGTCAGGGAAGGAAGGTTCCCGGCCAAGGAGCACTCTTTCGGCATCAAGGAAGAAGAGCTTAAAAAACTCACTTCTGATTAGAAACACTTTCCCCAACGGCATGGAAAGTGTTTCTAAGGGGGGCCGTCCCTAAATGACTTGACAATAGGATTAAAATAGGATAAAAATAATAGACTATGCCTGAGCTGATGGATAAAATTATTTCTCTGTGTAAACGCCGCGGGTTTATCTTTCAATCCTCTGAGATCTACGGCGGCTTAAGCAATACCTGGGACTACGGCCCTTTCGGGGTAGAGCTTAAAAACAACCTCAAGAGAGCCTGGTGGCGGGCCAACGTATACCAGCGCGACGACATCCTGGGGATGGACGCCGCTATTTTGATGCATCCTGGGGTGTGGGGAGCTTCTGGCCATGTCGAGAATTTCTTTGATTTAAAGAGCGATTGTAAATCCTGCAAGAAACGTTTCAAGGCCGCGGACCTTAAGGAAGGGGTTAATAAATGCCCGGCCTGCGGCGGAGAGCTTACAGAGGCCAGGCCGTTTAACCTTATGTTTAAAACATACCAGGGGCCGCTTGAGGATGCCGCTAACACGGTATACCTGCGTCCGGAAACCGCCCAGGGGATGTTCGTGAACTTCGCTAATATCCTTGATAGCCGTCATCCTAAACTGCCTTTTGGCCTTGCTCAGATAGGAAAGGCCTTCCGCAACGAAATCACGCCAGGAAACTTTACATTCCGCACCCGCGAGTTTGAGCAGATGGAGATTGAATATTTTACTGCGCCGTCGGATGCCGAGAAGGCCTACGCATATTGGGTCGAAGAGAGGTTTAAGTGGTATCTGGGGCTGGGTTTAAAAAAGGAAAACCTCAGGAAACGCCCTCACGGCAAGGATGAATTGGCGCATTATGCCAAGTCCTGCACGGATATCGAGTATAACTTTCCTTTCGGATGGTCCGAATTGGAAGGGATTGCCAACCGCGCTGACTTTGACTTGAAACAGCACGCCAAGGCCAGCGGCAGGGGCCTGGTTTATTTTGACGACGCCAAAAAAGAAAAGTTTTACCCCTATATCATCGAGCCCTCGGGAGGGGTGGATCGCAGCGTCCTGGCAGTGCTGGCAGACGCTTACCACGAAGAAGAGGTCAGGGGAGAGCTGCGCGTAGTGCTGAAGCTCTGCTCTACTTTAGCGCCGGTCAAGGTGGCAGTGCTGCCGCTTTTAAAGAACCGCCCGCAGATTGTGGAGTTGGCCCGTAAGATTGCTAAAGGGCTTAAGGAATCAATAGTAGCAATCTATGATGATACGGCGGCCATCGGTAAGCTCTACCGAAGGCAGGATGAGGTCGGTACGCTTTATTGCGTGACGGTTGATGTGCAATCGTTGGAAGACCAGCAGGTTACAGTGCGCGACCGCGATACCATGCAACAGGAGCGGGTGGCGATTGCGCAATTAAATGAATGTCTGACTAAAAAAATAGGGACGGTTCCGAACCACGGTTAAAACTGTCCCCACCTGTGATGATGGGGGACACTTTTAAGGGGATTTCAGAACCGTCCCTGACTGAAAAGAAAGGGAGGGTTTTAAAAGAAATGGCAGCAAAATACGTTTATTCCTTCGGCGGTGGCAAGGCGGACGGTAACGAAAGCATGAAG
>Ga0265297_10000976_pt1 | contig 73304 bp, 59 predicted proteins | sample Munlanlwell13791_FD_192502 | JGI IMG/M metagenome (GOLD analysis project Ga0265297, IMG submission 192502) | Leachate microbial communities from a municipal landfill in Southern Ontario, Canada - Leachate well 137-91 | ecosystem: Engineered > Solid waste > Landfill > Unclassified | place...
CTCCACCTCCGTCGTCCGGACGCGCTCCCGCACATCCTCGTCGGCCCGGCGCTCGAGTTCCTTCCTGCGGGCCTCGGACTCGACTTCCATGCGGGCCCTCAGATCCCTCTCGAGTTCCGCCTCCAGGACGGCCTCGCGGGCGCCGATGATCTTCTCCGCGCGCAGGTGTTCCTCGCGGGCGATCTTCCTGCGGAGCTCCTCCTCCCTCTTGGAGAACTCGCTCTCCAGGGCGGCCCGCTCGGCCTCGAGCTTCTGGTCCCGCCGCGCCATCTCCTCGCGGAAAGCCGCGCGCATGCGCTCCGCCACGGTCCTTATCTCCGAGCGGCCGCGCTCCTGCGCCTCGCCCATCTCCCGCAAGGACTGTTGTTCCCGCTCCTTCCAATCCTGCTCCAGCGCATCGTGGCGCCGCTGATACTCGAGCTGCAGCTCCGCGGTCCTGGCGCGCAGCTCGGCGTCCATCCCCGCCCGGCGCTTCTCGAGCTCGGCCTCGCGCTCGGCGAGGCCCTGCCGTTCGGACGCGAGAGCGGCCTCGACATCCGAGCAATGACGCTCGAACTCCTCGCGCCTCTTGGCGAGGGCCGCCGCCGCCGCCTTCTCCGCTGCCGCGAGTCTGAGCGAGGCCTCTCCCTCCTTGGCCTGCTGCCCCTCGAGGAGCCTCCCCCGTTCCGCGTCCAGCTCGGCCTCGCGGTCCTTGAGAGACTTCTCCATCTCGGCCTTCAGGGAGTCCAACTCCTTCATCCGGCGGCCGTGCTCCGCCGTCAGGCGCTCGCGTTCCTTCTCGAGCTCCTCCTGCAGGGCCTTGCGCTCGCCTTTAAGGCGCGCCGCCGACTCCGCATCCTTCCTGGAGAGCGCGGAACGCAGCTCGGTCTCCTTCGCCGCGTAGTCCGCCTGCAGCCGGGCCTCGCGATCCATGAGCGACTTCTCCAGCTCGGCCTCGTGCTCGTCGAGAGACTTCCGTTTCTCGGCCAGCTCGGCCTCAACCGCGCGCAGCTCCGCCTCCTTAAGGGCGAAGGTGCGCCGCATCTCCGCCTCGCGGGCCTGGAAGGCGCCGTCCAGCCCGGCCTCGCGCTCGCGCGCGGACTTCTCCACCTGCGCCTTCAGGGCGTCGAGGTCCTTCATCCGCCGGCCGTGCTCGGCCTCCAGGCGCGAACGCTCCAGAGGGATGACCTCCTCGCGCTTGCTCGCCGCGGCCTCGAGCTCGGCCGCGCGCGCCTGCGCGTCCCGCTCCAGCAGAGCCCTCTTCTGCTCGAACTCCTCCTGCAGGGCCTTGCGCTCAGCCTTGAGCCGGTCCGCGACGGCGCGGCGCTCCGCGTCCAAGGCGCGCAGCGCGTCGTCATGCGCGGCCTCCAGGGCCGCGCGCTCCTGCGCGGTCTCGGCCTCGCGGCGCCGCGCGATCTCCTCCATCTCCGCCGCCCGGGCCTCGAGATCCCTCCCGAGCACGGCGCGCTTCTCGTCGAACTCCTCCTGCAGGGCCTTGCGGTCGCCCTTCAGCCGCGCCGCCAGCTCCGCGTCCTTCCTGGCGTACTCCGCGCGCAGCTCCGCCTCCTTCGCGGCGTAGCTCGCCTTGAGGCCCTCCTCGCGCTCCCGGCAGCGGTGTTCCATCTCGGCCGCAAGGAGCTCCGCCGCCCTCTGCTTCTCGGCGAGATCCGCCTCCTTGCGCTCCAGCGCGATCTTCTCGGCGAGCCGCTCCTCCCTCGCTTGAGCGGCACGGCGGTCCGACTCCTCGGCCAACTCCGCTTCCCGCTTGTCCAACGCCGCGCAGCGCGAGGACAGCTCGGCCTCGGTCCGCCGGCGCTGGGCCGCCGCGGCCTCCGCGAGCTCGCGCTCGCGCAGGGCGTAGGCGGCCCGGAGATCCTCCTTCTCCTTCTCGGCCTGCTTCTGGAGCTGGACCTCCTTGGCCTTGGCCTCCGCGTCCAACTGGATGCGGGCCGTCTCGTATTCCCGCCGGCGCAGGGCGAGTTCGTTCTCGAGCCGGTCCCGCTCCCGTTCCAGGGCCTCCTCCCGCTCCCTGAACGTCAGCGCGAGCTCGGCCTGCCGGTCCTCGAAGGACTTCAGCATGGCGGCGCGCTCTTCCTCGAGCTCGGCCTTGCGGTGGCCGACCCTCTCGACGGCCTGCTGCCTCTCCCGCTCGGCCGCGGCGGACCGCTTGCGAAAATCCTCCTCGAGCTCGGCCAAGCGGTGCATGGCGGCCTTCTCCTGCTGCGTCTCTCGCTTGCGCGACTCGTTCTCGAACTCCTGCCGGGCCTTCTCGAGCTCGCGCGACCTCTGATCGAACTCGCCCTGCAGCGCGGAGCGCTCCTTCTCGATGCGCGCCTGGAGCTTGATCTCGGCTTCCTCGTCCCAGCGCGCCTCCCGCTGCGCCAGCCGCTCCGTGAAGGCGCGGAGCTCCTCGGCGAGCCTGGCCTCGGCCGCGCGCTTGGACATCTCCTCATCGTGCGCCCACTTGGCCTTGAGCTCGCGCTCCAGCTGCAGATAGTTCTGCTGCAGCCCCTGCTCCCTTTCCCTATAAAGGGCGTCCATCGTCGCCCGCTCCCGGGACAGCTTCTCCTGATACTCCGCCGCGAGCTTCCCCTCGCGCTCCATCTGCTCTTCGCGGAGCCCCTCTTCGCGCGACTTGTAGTAGGCCTCCAGCGACTGGCGCCGCGTCTGCAGGTCCTTCTCCCGCGCCTCAGCCTCGGCCGCGCTGGCGGCCAGCGTCCTGCGGTACTCTTCCTGCAGGCCCTCGCGCTCCTTGGCCAGTTCGCGGCGCCGCTGATCCAGCCAGACCTCGTTCATCTTCGCGAACTCGGCCTTGGACTCCTCGACGCGGCGCTTGATATCCCCTTCAAGGGCCGCGCGCTCCTGCCTGAGCTCCGCCTCGTGCTGGGACAGCAGCTCCCGATGCTCCCCGCGGATGCGTTCGGTCTCGAACTTCAACCGGGCCCGGTAGGTCTCGCGCTCCTCATCCACCTTGGCAAGGAGCTCCGCCTCGCGCGCCTTCCACCCTTCCTCGAGGGCCCGCTCGCGCTCGAGGAAGGCCTTGTCGAGCCGGGCTTCCTTCGTCCGCATCTCCCGCTCGATCTCGGCCGAGCGCTTCTCGAGCTCCAAGGCCCTGCGGTCGGACTCCTCCTGGAGCGCCGTGCGAGCCGAGTCCAGCTCGGCCTTGCGCGCCAGCTCGGCCTCGCGGCCGCGCTGCGCCGCCTCGCGTCCGAACGCCTCCTGCTGCTCCCGCAGCGCGATCTGCAGCTTCTCCTCGGCCTCCGCGGCCAGCATCTGGCTCCGGTGCGCCCAGTCGCTGCGCAGCTGCGCCTCGAGACTCAGATAGTTCTTGTGCAGCGTCTCTTCCCGAGCCCGATAGAGCTCGTCCAAGCCCTGGCGTTCGCTGGCCAGGACCGCCTGATGCTCCTCCACGAACCGGCGCTCCTTCTCGCGCCACTCCTCTGCGAGGTCCTCCTCGCGCTTGCGATAGTACGCCTCCAGGGCCTCGCGCCGCTTGACGAGTTCCGCCTCGCGGGCGCCGGCTTCCCCGTTGAGATTCTCCAGGTGCGCGTGCGCCTCGGCCTTGAGCTGCTCCCGTTCGCGGACGAGGGCCTTGCGATGGCGCTCGAGCCAGGTCTCCTTCTCCCGTTCCGACTCCTCCCGGAACGCCTTCTGCCAGGCCTCGGACTGCGCCCTGAGCCTTTCCTCGGCCGCGGCGAGCTCCGCGGCGTAGCGCTCGCGGTCCTTCTGGCGTTCGGCCTCCAGGGCTTGGAGATGCTCCTCCCCACGCTGGGCCTCGCGGCGGGTGAGTTCCCGCTGCCAGCCGAGGCGTTCCGCGTCGTACCGGCGCTCCCGGGACTGCAGGTCCTCGAAGAGCTTGGCCTTCGCGGCCTCCAGCGCGGCCATCATCTCGTGGAGCTTGTGCAGCTCCAGGTCCTTCTCGGCGAGCCGCTTCTCCAGGTCCAGGACCTGCGACTGATGGTCCTCCTTCATCCGCTGCGCGGCGAGCAGGCCCTCGGATTCCTTGCGCGCGAGCTCCGAAGCGAAGTGCCTGGCCTGCTCCTCGACGAAGGTCCGGTGCCGCTCGGCCGCCTCCTGGAGCTCCGCGGATACGCGGTCGCGCAGCTCGATCTCGCGCCGGGCTTGCCCGTCCTTGAGCTCGGACTCCATGCGGCCGTGGTCCGCCTTGACCTTCTCGACGCGCTGGTACAGGTCGACCTCTTCGCGCTCGTGCCGCTTCTCATACTCGGACCGCATCTTCTCGATCTCGTCCCGGGCGGCGCGCCGCTCGAGCTCCAGGGCCGTCTCGTAGCGCCGGATGACGTCCGCTTCCCGGTTCTGCCAATCGCGCTGCAGGGACTTCTCCTTCTGCATGTGGTCCTGCAGGGCCGTCTCCTTCCAAGCCGCGAACTGCGCCTCCATGGACTGGCGGGACCGCTCGAGCTCGGCCTCCTTGGCCGCGAACGCGCCCTGCAGGGCCCGCTCCTTGCTCTCCAGCTCCGCCTGGAGCGAGTCCCGCTCCGCGGCGACCGCCTTCTCGTGCTCCTCGAGGAGCTCCACCTTCCGCCGGGTCCAGGCGTCGCGGAGCTCGCCCTCCTTGGCGACGAACCGCTCCTGCAGCTCCACCTGCCGCCGGGCGACGGCCTCCTCCAGGGACCGCTCCTTCTCCTGGAGCGCGGCGGACGCCTCGGTCTGTCTGGCTTCGAACTCCGCTTCCAAAGACTCCCGCAGGCGCTGCGCCTCGCGGGAGAGCGCGGCGTCGCGCTCGTCGAGTTCGCGCAGGCGGGCCGCGTGCTCCTCCTCGACGGATTTCCGGAAGCGGCGGCCCTGTTCGGCCACCTCGGACTTCTCCTTCTCGACCTCCTCGGCGAAACGCTTGAGGCTCTCTGCTTCCTTGCGCGTCCACGAGTCCTGCAGGCGGCGCTCCATCTCGGCGTAGCGCCGCTCCACCTCCGCCACGCGCGCCTGGAACTCCGCCTCGAGCTCCTTGCGCCTCCTTTCGTGCGCCTCATCGAGCTCCCGGGAGCGGTCCGCCAGGGCCCGGGCGCGCTCCGCGAACTGCGCGTTGACGGCCGCGTCGAGCTTCTCTCGGGCCTCCTTCGTCCGCTGCCAGAGTCCGTTCTCCAGATCCGCCCAGGCCGCCTGGAGTTCGGCCTCGCGCTTGGAGTAGCGCTCCTCGACCGCGAGCTCCTTGGCCTTGTACTCCTTGACGAGCATCTCCTCGCGGCGCTGAAGCTTGAGCTCCGCGTCCTGGGAGCTGGCCGCGAGGACGCGGGCGAGGTCCTCGTTCTTGCGCTTGAGCTCCTGTATCTCGCGCTCCTTGAATTCGAGCTCGCTCTGCCGGCTCTTGACCGTGGCGAGGATCTCCTCGTCGCGCTTCTCGCGCTGGCGGCGGACCGTTTCGGCGTCCTGTTGGAACCGGCCGGCGATCTCGCTCTTCTCCCGCTGAGCCGCGAGGAGCTCGGCCTCGCGCTGCTCCAGGAGCTGCCTGAGCTGGCGCCACTCGGCCTCCTTGGCCCGGGTGCTCAGCTTCCAGGTCTCCACCTCGGCCGCCAGGCGGGAGAGCTGCTCCTCCGCCTGCTCGCGCTCGCGCTCGATGCGGGACCGCTCCTCCTCCCGGGCCTCGAGCCGCGCCCTCTCCTTGAACCCCTCGATCTTCAGGTCGCGCTCGGCGCGGTCGGCCTCCCAGCGCTGGCCCTCCTTGCGCCACGCGTCGAGCTGGTTCTTGAGCTCGGCGTTCTCCTGGAGCAGCAGCTTCTGCCGGTTCTCGGATTCCTGGAGGTTGCCCTTGAGCCGGACGTTGTGGTCCTGGAGGTCGCGGATAGTGGCGACCGCGCCGCGGATGGCCAGGCGGGCCGCCTCCATATCCGTCACTTGGTTGAAGGATTCCTCATCCCATGGGTTCATGGTCAGCCTCCGGTCGTGCGGCGTTTTCATCTGTCCCGCGCTCCAGGACGCGGTCAGGGCCGTCCCCCCCGCGCTCCAGGACGCGGGAGGACCGGTCTTCTTCATGCCGCACGATCCTTCGATTCTTCATAATGACTGCATTCCAGACAAAACGCACGTGCTGCGGAACCAGGCATGAGACCCGGGTCCGCAGCGGCGCACTCAGGAGGATAGAGGAAGGAAATTACGGATTTTTTAACAAAACGACCGGGAAAAACACCCGGACCGTGGTCCCTTTCCCGAGCTCGCTCTCCAAAGACAGGCTCGCCCCATGCTCCGCGAGGATGCGCTTGCTCAGGTAGAGGCCCAAGCCGGTCCCGCTCTCCTTGGTCGTGAAGAACGGGGTCCCGGCCTTGGACAGGGCCTCGGGCGTCATCCCCGCCCCGGTGTCCGAGACCGTCAGGACCACCGCCTCGGGCCCGGGCTCCGTCCTCACGCGCAGCGAGCCGCCCGCGCTCGTGGCCTCCACGGCGTTGACCAGGATGTTGTGCGCCACGGCCCGCAGGTGCTGCTCGTCGAGCATGAGCGGCGGCAGCTCCCCGAGCTCCAGGGAGAGGGAGACGCCCTGCGCGCGGCACATGCCCGCGACCAGGTCCGAAGCCGACCGGAGGATGTCGTTGAGCGAGGCTCGGCGCAGCTGCGGGCGGCCCGTCTTCGTGAAATCCAACAGCGCCTGGACGGACGCGGAGGCCGTCCGGGCGTTGCGGAGTATCATCTCCAGGCTCTCGCGCAGCTCCGGCGCCGGCGAGAGGAACTGGAGCGCCGTCTCCGCGGTGCTGGCGATGACGTGCAGGGGCGTGCGCATGTCGTGCGCGAAAGCCGCCGCCATGCGGCCGACCGCGCTGAAGCGCTCCATCCGGGCCAGGGACTGCCGCATGGCTTGTCGGGAGGTCGGCGGCTCCTTGCGGGGGTCATCCATCGGACGATCAGGAGTATACCAAAAGGCCGAACTGGACACTTCCCATAGAATCCTTTACAATCTGCGGCAGGAGGAACGCGATGAAACCGGATTCGACCGCCGCCATCCCGGACCCCGTGGAAGTCCAGAAGGGGCTCTGGAAGGTCAAGATCCCGCATCCGAAAGGGCTCTTCAAGGTCGGCATGGGGAAGAGACACTCGGACAACATCCTGTATCTCGAGATCAACGGGAGCCGCAAGTTCGAGATCGGCGACGATTCCTCCACCAACCACTTCTGGTACAAGTGCATCCAGGAGCCCCGCATCTTCGCCCAGAAGAAGATGGTCAATCTGCCCAAATCGCTCTCCATCCAGAGGCCCTTCGACGCGACCGTGCTCCGCGAACTCTACCCGGTCCTCGAGATGATGGACCGCGGCGAGCATTACGTGCTCAACATGACGCTCGACCTCTCGGGCCCCTATCGGCCCGATGACGAATCCTCCTATTTCTACAACAGCGAGTTCATGGAGCTCTGGGACATCGAGGACCCCGCCGCGGAAGACCTCCTCTCGGACTGGGAGCATTACGAGTCCAAGAACCCGCGGATATTCCGCTGCGGGGACATCATGGAGAAGCAGTTCGACTTCCTCATCCCCTTGGTGCCGATGCACCGGCTCAAGCAGGAGAACGTCCACTTGTACCACCAGATGGTGACGAGCGGGGACCGCCCCCACATCCTCGTCTACGGCATGTTCCAGCGGCCGGTGCCCGGGCCGGTCAAGAGCGGACATTCCAAGATCACGCATTCCTATTTCGCCGGCTTCGTGCTGGACGGCCACCACAAGCTGGCCGCCTACCGCCGCACCGGAGTGCCGGTCCCCTGTCTGGTCGTGCTCGCCCCGAAGGCGAGCAAGTATCATCTGCTCGAGGGGGAAGCCGCGCGCAAAGGCAACCTGTTCGAGGAGCGGCTGGCGAGCCTGGCCGATGTATAGCCTCTTCCAATAGGGTCCAATCCGCCCCCCAGTAGGCCCTAGGGCCCAATTCTGCATGGGCCGCTTGGGGCTTGCGAAATAGGCCTCTCCCCCCCATACTATCCCCATGGTCCGGGCCAGAAGTCCTATCCCCCTCCTGCTTGGGCTATTGGCGATTTCCGTCCCCGTCTGCCCGGAGGGCCGCTCCAAGGCCCAGAAGGTCGCCCAACTCAAGGCTCCCGGCGCCGTCAGGGTCATGACCGTCGAGAAGGCTGTCGAGAAGGCCCCGCCCCTGCGCCTGTCCCCGCAGGGCGCCGAGATACTCAAGGAGGTCGAGGCCCTTTTCGAGGAATTCCGGATCTGGCTGACCGACGTCAAGGAGGCCGACCCGACCCTGAAGGCCAAGAGACGCCAGATCCTGAAGGGCCTGCCCGATTTCGCGCAGATGGATGCCTCCGCGGTCTTCAGCCTCCTGGACGCCCGGCTCACCGGTCTGCGCGAGAAGACGCAGACCGCGGTACAGGCCCAGGCCGACCGGGACCTCCTGACCGGCCGCATCGACCGGCTGCGCTCGATCGTGGAGAAGCTGCGCAAGGCCCAGGCCCAGCGCGGCCGGGTCTTCTCCGGGTCCATGGCCCAGCTCGCGGGCACTCTCGGCGCGGAAGGCTCGGACGAGCAGCTCCAGCGCTTCGAGGCCCTGCTCGGCCAGCTCGTGAAGGCCGACTCCATAGACCCGCAGCAGCTCGGCGCGGTGTTCGACAACATGCGCGAGCTCATGAAAGGCAGGGACGCGGACGCCGTGGACGCGGCCTTCGCCGCGTTCCGCTCCGGAGGCGAGCAGGACACGCGGCCGGTCCGGCCCGTCATCTCCCTGCCCTCGAAGGCGGTGCCGGCTCCGACGACCCCCGTGCAGGCTTCGGCGGCGACCCCGGAGGAGGAGCCGCAGGACACTTGGGAGAACGTGCTCAAAGCGTGGGGCGTGGCCGCGGACAAGTTCAAGAGCCTGACCCCCGCCGGGAAGATCGAGGTCTTCCAAGCCACCCGGCAGAAGAACCTTCAGCGCCTCGACGGGCTCGCGGCCTCCGCCCTGAACGAGACGCTCAAGCGGGCCGGGATGGCTCCCCAGGAGCACAAGGACCTCTCTTCCACGGATCTCAAGCTCGTCGCCTTCCGCAAGGAGATCCTGCGCAAGCACGGCCTGCCGGAGAGGGCCACGAACGAGGAGGAGCAGAACAAGCAGTTCCAGGCCCTGCGCGTCGAGGCCCCGGAGCTCCACCTCTACTTCGCCCGCCGCGGCCTGCACCAGATCTACATCCAGAACGCGAGGACCGCGGGCGCCATCCCGACCGGGACCCGGTTCCTGTCTTTGGAGCTCGGCATGGAGGACCAGCCGCTGAGCGGCGCCTCCTTCGCGAAGTATCAGGACTCCCGCGGCCGGACCTTCGAGGGCTTCCGCCGGGAATTCACGGACGGCTCGTTCCAATTCGAGTCCGTGGGGGACAACGAGATCCTGATCGCGAACAGCTCCGGGGGCGAGATCCGCGAGACCGTGACCGTGTTCGACGGCAAGGGCGAGGCCGTGTCGCGCAGGATCGCGGTCCTCGACGAGAAGACGAAGCGCCGCATCAGCGAGACCACCGCGGACATCGCCAAGAAGCTCCTCGCCCAGACGCTCTTCGACGAGTCCGGCAAACCGGTCAAGACCGAGGAGTTCGATGAGAACACCGGGGTCCGGACCGTCACGGACCTGACCCAGGCCGTCCGCTTCACGGCCAACGAGAAGACGCGCGTGGCCGAGGTCGAGTCCTTAGACAAGGGCGCGGATTGGAAAACGCAGAAGGGCAAGCTCGACGCCAAGGGCCGCTTCCAGGTCCGGACCGTGACCCAGAAGGACGGGTCCGTCGTCCACTTCCTCTCCGACCACGTCATCAAGGTGACGGAAGGGGACAAGGCCAAGGCCTATCAGGTCCGCCTCGACGACCTCTTCGACAACGCGGACAAGGCCAAGCGCGGGGAGCTCTCCGTCAAAGTCGCCAAGGAGATCGTCGAGGCCATGGGCCTCCGGGCGGACCGCCAAGCGCCCCTGGCGGCCTGGCTCGCCGACACCTTCGGCGCGAGCCACGGCAGCTTCAAGGGCCTGCGGCTCATCATCGACCCGGACGGCGAGTTCACCCTGGTCTATGACAACAAGGAAGGCGGCGGCAAGCGGGTGGAGAAGGCCACGTTCGACCTCTCCTCCTCGTTCGGGGGCCACAAGGAGCTCGCCCTCGTCATCCTGAGGCCCATCTCGGTCAATGCCAAGGGAGAAGGAGACTTCGTCCCAAAGAAGTGGAAAGAGTATCTTGCCGGCGGCGGTTCCCTGCGCTGGCACTCCACCTTCGGCTCCGAGAAAGCCGGGTTCTGGGCGTCCGCGAAGACCACCGAGACGATCTACCTCCAGAAGTACGACAAGGACGGCAGGCTCATCGGCACGGAGCAGAAGGACAAGATCGTCAACGAACAGGCCGGCTCCTCCACCATGGGGATCATCGGCCAGGCCTTCCACGAGACCCCGGTCGTAGGGCATATCCTCAAGGGCGGCGAATGGGCGGGCAAGTCCATCTTCACCGGCGTCGTGGGCGGCAACCAGTTCCTCCTCTACAAGATCACGGGCAACGAGGACTTCGCCATCGGCGCGGCCGGCAACTTCGCGGACAACCCGGCCCTGCGCGCCTTGGTGGACGACAAGGGCCACGTGGACCGATTCTCCTCCGGCACGCGCGAGGTCGCCGAGTGGCGGGCCCGCGAGAACCGCGCCGTCGGCATGCGGCAGGAAGGCTACATCCAGGAGAACACGGACCGGAAGGCGTACGACCGGATGATCAACGCCAAGTTCTCCAACAAGGAGCTCCTGGACGGCATCCAGAAGTACAGCGCCACCCGGGCCTCGGAGTTCTTCTTCGAGGAGGCGGAGAAGGCCGAAGGCTGGAAGAAGTGGGCGTGGCGGGCTGGCGGCGTGGGGACCCAGTTCGCCACGAACGTGGCGCAGATGGCCTGCAATCCCGTGGCCTGGGGCGCGGCCATCCTGAGCGGCGGCACCTCCCTGGCGGCGCAGGTCGCGTCCACCGCGCTCAACACAGTGCTCATGACGAGCTGGGCCATCAGCGGGGTGGACAATTTCGGCAAGATGGTCCTGGCCTTCAAGGAGGGAGACTCCAAGAACGCGTGGATGCGCTTCGCGGACTTCGCCACGGACGCGTTCTTCCTCGGAGTCATGATCAACCAGAGCATCAAGAACAAGCACCAGAGCGAGGCGCAGAAGGCGCTGAACGATCAGGCGAGGCGCCTGGCGGAACAGGCGGCCAAGACCGAGCTGTCCAGCCAGCAGAAGCCTCCGTCCATGGGAGACCTCCAGACGAAGACCCAGCCCAAGGGGCCCCCGGACACCGGGACCAGCCTGAAAAGCATCCCGAAGGAGGGACCCGTGATGGAGGCTGCGGGCCCGAAGTCCCGCGCGCCGTCTTCGGCCCCGCAGCCCCAGCCGGTCGCGGAATCGGCCGGGAGAGGCGTGCCCCAGACGCCGGTCGCGGCCGAGGCCACCGCGCCCAAGAGCATGAACACCGGCTCCGGCCAGGCCGCGAAGGGCTCGCTCGGCACGACTTCCGGTCCGCCGGCAGGGGCCGCTCCCGCCGGCACCCAGTTCTTCTCGAACAAAGGGACGCTCCCGAAGCCGGAACTCCAGGGCAAGGCTCCTACGGCCCAGCCCCCGGCGGTCAAAGCCGAGGGCCCCAAGCCGACGAACACGGGAGGCGGGACCCCTCCGCAAGCCCCGAAAGCGCAGACGCCGAAGATCGAGGCTCCCAAGGTCCAGTCCCCGCAGACGCAGACCGGGCCCAAGGGGACCGCTCCCGGTCAACCCTCTGCTCCGAAGGCCGCTCCCAGCCCTGAGACCGTGACCGCCGGGGAGCTGGCCAGAGCCCCTGTCGAGCCGCCGAGCGCCCCGCCCGCTTCTCCTGCAGTGGTCGAGCCGACCCCGGCTGCGGCGCCTGCGCCGCAGAGCACCGGGATCAGGGGCAAGATGCGTGCGCTCTACGACGCCGTGGTCAAGGCGAAGTCCGACGCCCGCGCCGAGAAGGCGGTCAAGAGCGAGCTCTGGCAGGAGCGCTCGTTCCAGAAGGCCGCGGACGCCAGGACCCGGGCGTTCATCGACATCGAGAACGCCAGGACCGCCATCCACCAGGCTCATGCCAATCCCACCAAAACGAACCTGAGGGTCAAGCAACAGAAGGTCTCCCAAGCGCACGAGTCCGTGACCGAGGCCCGCAGGCTCCAGGCGAAGGTGACGGACCCCGCGGGCATGTCCATGGCCAAGGCGGATTTCGCCAAGGCCTACCGGGTCGAGATGACCAAGCGCTTCATCGCCCAGCAAGTGGAGACCAAGGGCAAGGTCCCCGGCGTCGAAGACCTCACCACGCAGCAGGCCAAGGAGTTCAAGGCGACGCTCCAGGACCCGGTCTCGCGCAAGGGAGTGCGAGGCTGGTGGGACAAGGTCACGGGCCTCTTCAAGAAGAAGTCGCCGACCCTGAGCATCGAGATGAGCCCGGCGGAGCTCAGGGTCCGCGCCGCCCTGGAGGCTGGCAGGACCGCCAAGGCCGGCCGGGTCCCCTTCTTCCCCGTCACCCGCGGCACTCCGAGCGCCTACGACCCGAGCACCAAGATCCAGTTCGGCGACCGCTTGATCATGGACTACGTGCACCATGAGCTCGAGCTCGATCCCGAGGAGGAGCCGGGGCCAAAATCCAAGCCCGAGAAGGATCCAACCCTGGGTCCACCCGGCGAACAGCCTCCGGCGCAGTCGCCCCGCACGCAGCCCCCTCAGCAGCAGCCGCAGGAGCAGCCTCCGACCGCGACGCCTCCTCAGGGACCCAAAGGCCCTGGACCCGGCGGCGCTCCTCCTCCGGCGGGCAAGGGCGGGGATAAGAAGGGCGGCGGAGGCGGTGGCGGCGGCGGAGACGGTGGCGGCGGAGGTGGAGGCGGAGGTGGCGGCGGCGGAGGTGGCGGCGGAGGAGGTGGAGGAGGAGGTGGAGGCGGCGGAGGCAACGGCCCAGGCAACACCCAAGGTCTGACCGCGGGCCAGAAATTCGACGGCGGAGGGCCACTCGGAGCCCAACTCACGCCGGTACAGCCGAGAGGCATGCCGCAGTTGCAGCAGGCGTCGGCCCAGGACATGCCCAGGCCCGGGATGCCCATCGATCCGTTCAGGCAGGCTTACGCGGCCCTCAAGCGGGCCCTCTCCCGCCGGGCCGACTACCCGGAGCCGTCCCAGGCGGAACGCGCCGGACCCTCGGCCCCCATGCAGTACTTGTCGGCATCCGCGGGCGGGGGCTCGCTCCCGGGCATGGGGTCTTTCTCCCCGACCAAGAGAGCCGCATCCGTCCGGCCCGCTCCCAAGCCGACCCCGTCCGCGGCTCCGGAGTTCACGTGGCCCACGATCGACTCTTCGCGCTCCGCGGCGACGGCAGCCAGGACCGAGGAAGAGGACTTCCTGGAGCTCCCGCAGCACCGCCTCTCCCCGGCATCGAACGTGACTTCAGGCCGGATATCGGACAAGGAGAAGCCCGCCCAGGAAGAGGAAAGGCGCTGGGGCCTGGCCCTCCTGGCGCAGCTCGCGGCTCTGGGAGCGGTCATCTACCTCTTCAAATTCTCCTCACTCCCGTACGTGCTCGGGATGAAGAAAAAACCGTTCTAGACCGCGTTCCTCCTCCTGCAGCGAACCCGCCTGAATATGCTAGACTGGGCTCGCCCATGAGATGCTTGAAATGCGGCATGCCGTTCGACGAAGACTTGAACGCCTGCCCGCATTGCGGTGCGGCCCCGAAGGCGAAGGACAAGGACGAAGCCGATGAGGTCCAGATCCTGAACCAGAGGCCCCAACTCGAGGACGACACGATCATCCCCGCGTCCAGCGCGGATGCGCAGATCGGGGAATCCCTGCCGATCCCCGGGAGGGGAGACTCGGCGTCGGCGGCGAGCCGGCCGTCCCATCCTTCCATCCCCGCACCGGAGAACGTGGACCTCGACCACGATGTCCCGGACGATCTCCTCAGACCCGAGGATCCCAATCCCCTCCATGCCGCAGCGGCCAAGTTCAAGAGCAACGTCATGCTCATCGCTGGCCTGAGCCTCGCCCTGCTCTTCATCAACCACCACACCCACGTTTTCGACGATCTCCTAGGAAGGTCCAAGCCGGCCAAGACAGAGACTGAGACCCCGCCGGTCCCTCCGCCCCCCATGCCGACGCCAGCCAATCCCGCGACCGATGCCGTGCCGCGGCAAGGGTCTCCGGTCCCGGAAACGGAACCGCCGCCCGCGGCGCCCAAGCCCCCGGTCCAGACGCCCGAGCCCGTCGTGGTGGCCTGGCGCTTCGAGGGCCAGGTCTACGACATGGTGACGCTCCGGCCCATCAAGGGGGCTCAGCTCGTGTTCATGGGCGGCGACCAGGATTACAACTTCTCCACGGACAAGCAGGGCCTCTATAAGGTGAAAGTGCCTCCGCTCGAAGGGGCGTCCTACCAGGTCCTCGTGGACCACGCCGAGTATCTGGAGGGCTATTTCGACGAGGCGGACCCCCCGTATCATCAGAGGCCGCGCGCCGCCCGCATCGGCATGCGCAACGCCAAGCCTCGGAACAAGCCGTGGGAAGGCGGGGCCGCGATCACGCAGCGGGACCTGGTCCTCTTCCCCGAAGTCTCCTACTGAACGATTGAGGCGATGGCCGCGGAATTGCTATAGTCTGTCGTTGTACCGGATTTGAAAGCCACCTCACTCTCCATTACGACAGCCTGCAGGTGGCTTTCTTTTTTTTGCTAGGATGCGGCAGGAGGGACCTGGACATGCCTGAACTCCGACAGAACCTCGCCACCAAGGAGTGGGTCATCTTCTCGACGGAGCGCCCCCAGCAGCCCGCGAGCCTGCGCGTCCCCGTGCAAGCCCCCCCCGCTCGGGACCGGTCCGCCTGCCCCTTCTGCCCGGGCCATGAGACCATGACGGGCCCCGCCTCTCTGGCGATCGGCGATGAGCCCCGCTGGCGGGTGCGCTGCATCCCGAACAAAACGCCGGTCCTCGTCCCCAACGCGCCCAAGGTGGGCGAGGCGCACAAGCTCTACCGCGCCCTGCCCGGCGAGGGCATCCACGAGATCATCGTGGACAGCCCGGACCACGACGCGGAACTCGGGTCCATGCCGGAAAGCCAGGCGCGCGACCTCTTCAGCGCCTATCAGAAGCGCTTCCAGGAGGCGCTGAACAACCCGAGGATCGCGTTCACGATGATCTTCAAGAACCACGGTCCGGCCTCGGGCACTTCCATCGAGCACCCCCACTCCCAACTCGTGGGCTCGGGGGTCGTCCCCCACGGCATCCGCCACCGCATGGATGAGGCCATGAAGTACTACGAGTCCACGGGTTCCTGCGTCTTCTGCAGGATGATCGAGGCCGAGATGAAGGACAAGGCCCGCGTCGTCGAGGAGAACGACCATTTCGTCGCCTTCGTCCTCTACGCCGCGCTCTCGCCTTTCCACCTCTGGATACTCCCCAAGCGCCACATGGCCAGCTTCAACGAGACCAACGAGAACGAGCTCGCCTCGCTCGCGCGCATCGTGCAGCGCGTGATCCGACGGCTGAAGGCCGGCCTGGGAGGCATCTCCTACAACTACGTCATCCAGTCCACCCCCCTGGACCGCGGGACCACCGAGTGTTTCCACTGGTACATGAGCCTCGTGGTCCGGTGCTCGAAGGTCTCGGGATTCGAGCTCGGCTCCGGCTTCTACACGAACCCGGTACTGCCCGAGGAGAGCGCGAAGTTCCTGCTGGGGCAACAGATCTAACGGCAGATGTGCGGCATCGCCGGCTTCTGCCGCCCCGAGCCCCTTCCTGAGGGGCTCCTCAGGGGGGCCGCGGACCTCCTCGCCCACCGTGGTCCGGACGCCTGCGGCGTCCGGGTGCTCCCGCAGGAAGGCGTCGGCTTCGCCCACCGCAGGCTCTCCATCCTCGACCTCGACCCCAGGGCCGACCAGCCCATGGGGTCTCCGGACGGGCTCCTCATCACCTACAACGGCGAGATCTACAACTTCCGGGAACTGCGCGAGGACCTGCGCCGAGCGGGAGCCTCGTTCCGCACCGAGAGCGACACCGAGGTGCTTCTCGAAGGCTACCGATGCTGGGGCATGGAAGGCATCCTTTCACGCGCGGCCGGCATGTTCGCCTTCGCCCTCTACGACCCCAAGCGCAAGACCCTCTTCCTCGCCCGGGACCGGGCCGGGAAGAAGCCCTTGTTCTACGCGGAAGGCCCCGGCGGGCTGGCATTCGCCTCGGAGCTGCGCGCGCTGCTGCATCTGCGGCCCGAGTGCCGCGCGGTCGATCCCGCGGGCCTGGACGCCTACCTGACGCTGAAGTTCGCGCCCTCGCCGCGCACCCTGCTCTCCGGGGTCAAGCGCCTTCCTCCGGCCCACTATCTCGAAGTCTCGGGCGGGGCGTCCGCGCTGCGCCGCTACTGGCATCCGTTCCAAAAGCGCGCCGACCCCGCCGTTACGCTTGAGTCCGCGCTCGACACCGCGGTGCGCAGACGCCTGGTCAGCGACGTGCCGGTCTGCCTTTTCCTGAGCGGCGGGGTCGACTCGAGCCTCATCGCGGCCTCGCTCGCGAAGGCCGGGGCCGCCGGGATGAAGGCGTATTCCATAGGATATCGCGACCTGCCGGGCTACAACGAGTTCCAGTTCTCCAGGCAGGTGGCGGAGCGCTTCGGCCTCCGGTACGAGGAGCTGACCCTCGACTCGGCTCAAGTCCTGAAGGACCTCGGCGAGGACTCGCTCCCGCTCGATGAACCCATCTCGGACTGGGTCTGGGTCCCTCTCCATCACCTGTCCCGCCGCGCGCACGAGGACGGCTTCAAGGTGGCCCTGCTCGGAGAGGGCTCGGACGAGCTCTTCTTCGGCTACGACGTGATGCTCAAGGGGCTGCGGGAGACGCGGCGCTATTCGGCCTCCTACTGGCGGCCTCTGGCCGCGGTGCTGACCGCCGCGCTCTCCCCCGTCTTCCGTCATGCCGGCAGAGGCCACCACCGCTACGATCTCCTGCGCCGCGTCGCGCGGGGCGAGCCCGTCTACATGGGGAGCTCCATCGGGTTCTGGCCTTCGCAGAGGGACCAGGTCGCGGGCGAGCGCCTCCGGGAGCAAGGAGACCCCGCGGCCGGCCCCGCGTTCATCGCATCCCTCCATGAGGCCTTCCTCCGGGACTCCCCCGCTCCCGCGGACGCGGTGAACCGGATCTGCTACGTCGAGTTCTTCTCGAAGATGGGAGAGGTGCTCCTGCAGCGCGTCGACCGGGTGACCATGCTCCATTCCCTCGAGGCGCGCTCGCCCTTCCTCGACCATGAGCTCGTGGAGCTCGCCTTCGCCATCCCGGGGGGGCTCAAAATCCCCGACGGCCGGCTCAAGGGCCTGCTCAAGGACTTCGCCCGCAGCCGTCTCCCCCCCGACGTCGTCGACCGCAAGAAGATGGGGTTCTCCTTCCCGTTCAAGGAATGGCTGCGGGGGCCGCTGGCGCCCTTGGTCGAACGCACCTTCCGGGACTCCGCCCTCTTCAGCGACCGATGGGTCGACGGCGACCTCGCGCGCCGGCTCCTGCGCGAGCACCGCCTGGGGTTCGCGGACCACGCCCCGCGGATCTGGATGCTGTTCTCCCTGTGCCGATGGTACGACCGATGGATCGCGCGCGCGTGAAGCTGGCCATCGCCTGCAGGGACGTCCGCGGCGTCACCGGGACCACGACCACGATCCTCGAGCACAGCCGCAGGCTCGCGGCGCTGGGCTGGGAAGTCCATGTCTTCGGGGAGCGCCTGGACTCGGCCCGCATCCGCGACGCGGGAGCGCACCCCCGCCGCGTGCCCGCGTGGCCCTTCGGAAGCGCGTTCAAGAGGCGCCTGTTCTCCTGGCTTTTCGAGAGACGGCTCAAGCGCGAGCGCTTCGATCTGGTGTGGGGCCATGGAGACACCCTGACGCAGGACGTGCTGAGCCTGCACAACTGCGTGCACGCCGCGCACCAATGCGCCCACGACGGGCCGCTCCCGGCGAGCTCCGGGGTCGGGAGGATGCACGCGCGGATGCTCTCGGAGAAGCGCTTCAGGCTCCTCATCGCCAACTCCGAGCTCATGAAGCGCGAGGTCGCGGCGCGCTTCCGCGTGGATGAGGCCTCCATGGCCGTCATTCATCCCGGACATGATCCCAAGCGGTTCCATCCCGCCGGACGGCGGCCGGCGGGCGAGCTCTCCGTGGGGCTCATCACCTCGGGCGATTTCGCCAAGCGCGGGGTATCCGTCTTCATCGAGGCCGTCTCACGGCTGCGCACGCGGGTGCGATGCCTTATCATGGGGCAGGAGCGCAGGCTCGCCCCCTACCTTCGCCAAGCCGCGCAGGCCGGCGTCGCGGACAGGATCCGCTTCCTTCCCCCGGACCCGGCCGTGGAGGGCTACTACCGGTCCTTGGACCTCTACGTGCACCCGGCCCTCTACGAGGAGTTCGGCCAGAGCGTGCAGGAGGCCGCGGCCTGCGGGATCCCGGTGCTCACCAACCGCAGGGTCGGGGCCGCCGAGCTTCTGCGAGGCGCCGCCCTCGAGGGGGTCATCCCCGGGACCGGCGCCGCGGAACTGGCGGCCGCGATGGAACGGATCCTCTCGACGCCGGACCTGCGCGAACGCATGGCCGAGGACGCCGCTGCCTCGGTCCGGCACAACACCTGGGACGAGAACTTCAGGAAGACCTACCCCCTGCTGAAGGGACTGAAGTAGGGGAGCCGCTACTCCATGACCCGGAGCGTGTTCCCGATCGTGGGCTGCGGGATGAGGGACTTCTCCAGCGTGCTCACGCCCTGCTGCATGAACAGGGCGATGATGATCACGACCGAGGCCATGAGCACGGCCACGGCCACGTTGCCCTTGCCGATCTCCTTGCCTTCATCAAGGCCGGCGTTGAGGAGCTCGAAGGCCTTGAGCGCCACCTGCACGCAGCCGACCGCGAGGAAGAATCCGAGCACCAGATGCCCCAGGCCGTAGGCGACGAGCGACAGGATGCTCCGCCCCCCCTCCTCGCCGCCGCAGGTGAAGCCGAGGGTCACGATGCTGACCACCGGGTAGATGGACTCCTGGAGGATGAGGGAGGCCGCGTACATGAGTCCGGCCATGAGTATCGCGACGGCCACGTTGCCCTTATAGATCTCCTGTTGGGCGTCGAAGCGTTCCCGATTGACCCGGACGAAGCTCTTGTAGCTCCAGTAGACGATGAAGATGGAGAGCCCGAGGGAGAGTCCGAATTCCACCAAACCGAGGATGATGCGCGTCCAGAACATGTCAGAGCTCCTGTGTCACAGTTTCTGTATCCTGAAATCGTTGCCCGCGCTGAGATACGCCTCGGTGGAATCCCCCACCTTGCCCGGGGGCAGCCATGCCGGGCCCGCGGACTCGATCATCACGTAGGGGATGCCCTCGTGCTCGATGAACACGTCCCCGCTGCGCGGGATGCGGTGCACCGCCATGAGGTAGTGCCCGGGGATGGCCAGCCCCACCATCTTGAGGTTCGGCCAGTTGGCCAGGATGCTGGAAAGGACCGCGGTCTTGGTGTCGCAGTCCCCCTGGCCCATGATGAGGGACCTCATGGGCGGCAGCACGCCGCCGATGACGCGGTCCCCCTCGGTGGTGTCCGGAACCTCGTAGCGCATGGCGGTCTGCACCATGGCCGCGACCGCTCCCACCAGCTCCTCCTGGTCGTAGGAACGGCTGTTGGACACCTGGACGAAGGACTGGGCCACGGGACGCATGCGGCTCCAGTTCTTGCGCACCAGGGCCGGGATGTCCACCTCCACGACCCCCTTCTCCTTCATCCGGAACCCGCCCTGCTCGTAGAGGGCCAGGCGCTTGCGCCGGTACTCCGCAGCCAGGCCCTTGAGCGTGGCGTCGAGCTCCTGCTGGATCCTCGCGTTGGACGCCTTGAGCTCCCTCATCTTGCGGTCGAGCTCGGCCTGGTTCGCGGCCGTGATCCTGCCGGAGGTCGTGCGCTTGCTCGAGCTCGCGATGGCCTGTTCCTGCGCCGTCTGATACCACGCGTCGAGCTTGTCGAAATCGGCCTTGCGGTAGCCGAACTCCCTGACGGAGTCGGCCACGACCTTGTCGCTGATGGAGGCCTGGATCCGGACCTTGTCGTTGTTGAAGTTCTTGAACCCGTACTCGACGTCGTAGGCGCCGGCGGCGTGCCTGATCTTTTGGTAGGTGGTCTGTCCTCCGGCCTGAGCCCGGGGAGCCGGGGCCTCCTCCTCTTCTTCCTCGCCGGCTTCTTCCTCCGGTTCGCTCTGGAGCGAGTCGAAGCCCTGACCGATGGAGCGGGGCCTGAGCTTCTGGGCGGCGTGAGCGCCCGAGTAGGTGAAGGACCAGGTGAGCGCGACGAGGAACACGTAGGCGGAGAAGGCTTTGAGGAACGTGCAGTCCGCGCGCAACATATTTCGGGGAGATTCTATCCTATTTTGCCTCCGCTGTGGCGGTGCTGTGGATACCCCAAGAGAGATTTGACATCCCTCTCCCGTTAGTATTAATTTCTCTCCCGGATGATCAGCCTCAAAGCCCTGAGCAAACGCTACGGCGACACCCTCGCGGTGTCCGACCTCTCCTTCGAGGTCCAGCCCCGCGAGGTCATGGGCTTCCTGGGCCCGAACGGCGCGGGCAAGACCACCACCCTGCGCGTGCTCAGCGGCTATCTCGCCCCCACCTCCGGCACCGCGACCCTGGCCGGCTGCGACGTGCAGAAAGACAGCCTGGAGCTCCGCCGCCGCGTGGGCTACCTCCCGGAGAACAACCCCCTCTACGAGGACATGGACGTGGCCGAGTACCTCGACTTCACGGCCCGGGTCCGGGACCTGCGGCCTCCGCACCGCTCCGAGCGCATCCGCTCCGCGGTCGAATCCTGCACGCTCGGCGACGTCCTGACCAAGCCCATCGGTCTGCTGTCGAAAGGCTTCCGCCAGCGCGTGGGCCTGGCCGCGGCCATCCTGCACGACCCGCAGATACTTCTATTAGACGAGCCCACCTCCGGCCTGGACCCCAACCAGACGCGCGAGGTCCGCGAGCTCATCAACAGGCTCAAGCGGGAGAAGACGGTCCTTCTATCCACGCACATCCTTCCGGAGGTCGAGGCCTCGTGCGACCGCGTCGTCATCCTCAAGCAGGGGCGCATGGCCGCCTGCGGCACGATACAGGAACTGCTCGCCAAAGCGACCTCCTCCCCGAAGCTCCGCCTGGTGCTGCGCAACGCGGACCCCGAGGCCGTGCGCGCCATCCTCTCCAAGCTCCAGGGCGTGGCGAACCTGACCCACGAGACATCCGGGGCGGAGACCGTCTTCTCCCTGGAGGCCGCCGAGGACCTCCGGGAGGCCGTGTTCCGCACCGCGGTGGACAGGGGCTGGACCCTCCTCGAGCTCGGCCGCGTCGAGGCGAGCCTGGAATCCGTGTTCCAGGAGCTGGCCCCCTCATGAGACTGCGCGTCCTCCGGGCCCTGCTCGTCAAGGAGTGCCGCGCCTACTTCGACACGCCCGCGGCCTACGTAGTCACCATCGTCATCCTGCTCATCAGCGGGTACCTCTTCGCGGCCCCCCTCTTCATCCAGAGCCTGGCGGTGCTCAACGCCTTCACGGACGCGGCACCGCTCCTCATGCTCTTTTTCGTGCCCGCGATCACCATGCGCCTCTACGCCGAGGAGGCCAAGAGCGGGACGCTCGAGGTCCTCTGCACGCTCCCCGCGGAGGACATCGACGTCCTGGCCGCCAAGTTCCTGGCGGCCATGGCCCTCGTCACCTTCATGCTCGCCGGGACGATCCTCTATCCCGTCACCCTGGCGGCGCTCGGCAGCCCGGACTGGGGCGGGGTGCTCGGCTCCTACGCCGGGCTCTGGCTCACCGCGGCGACGCTGGCCGCGGTCGGCCTCTGGGCGTCCTCCCTGACGCGCAACCAGGTCGTGGCGTTCATCGTCGCCTTCCTGCTCAGCTTCTGCCTCTTCCTGATCGGGAAGGTCCACGACTACGTGCCCCTGGCCCTGACCGGGCTCACGGATTTCCTCGGCCTGGATTCGCACCTGGCCAGGCTCTCGCGCGGGGTGCTAGACACCCGCGACCTGCTCTACTACGCCAGCGTGTCCGGCTACTTCCTCTATCTCGCCTACCTCAACACGGCCGGCCGCAGGAGCAAGCCGTGACGAGGCTGCGCCTGTTCTCCGCCGCCGGAGCCGCTCTCGCGGCCGGGTGCCTGGTCTTCCTGAACCTGCTCTCCTCCCAGTTCCACCTGCGCTGGGACCTGAGCGCGGAGCGCCTCTACAGCCTGAGCCCGGGGTCTGAGCGCATCCTCCGGGAGCTCGAGGACCCGGTGGACGTACGCGTCTACTTCTCCAAGCAGCTCCCGCCCGAATACTCCGCGAGCCGCTCTTACGTCAAGGACCTGCTCCAGGAGTACCGCGACACCTCCGAAGGGCATCTGCGCTTCGAGTTCGTGGACGTGGAGAGCCAGGACGGCCAGCGCGAGGCCCTCGAAGCGGGCATCACGCCCGTGGAGTTCAACGTCGTCTCCCGGGAGAAGTTCGAGCTGCGCCAGGGGCTCATGGGCCTGGTCCTGCGCTACGAGGACAAGAAGGAGACACTCCCGATCCTGCTCAAGGTCGAGAGCCTGGAGTACGACCTGACCTCCCGCATCCTGCGCCTGACCCGGCGCTCGCGCAAGGCCGTGGGCGTTCTCTCGAGCCACGGCGCCCTCTCTCCCGAATCGCTCCACCCGCGAGTGCGGGAACTCCTGGAGCGCAACTACGACGTCCGCCCCTTGGACCTGCGGGGCCTGACTCGCGGCGCGACGATCCCGGCGGAGCTCTCCGCGCTCCTCGTGCTCGGCCCGACCGAGGAGCTGCAGGAGGGGAGCCTCTACGCGGTGGACCAGTTCCTGATGTCGGGCCGGCCCATGGCACTCTGCCTGGACACGCGGCGGGTGGATCTGCGGTCCTTCATGGTCTCCAGCCTCAAGACCGGCCTCGAGCCCTGGCTCAGGAGCCTCGGCTTCACGCTCCGGGCCGACTTCGTGCTCGACGCCCAATGCCAGAAAGTGCAGGTCTCCCAGCAGCGGGGGTGGTTCGCCATCACCAACATCCTGGACTTCCCGCCCTTCGTCTTGTCCACGGACCTCGACAAGGCCCACCCGGTCACGCGCCATCTCAACTCCCTGACCCTGCCCTTCGTGAGCGCCATCGAAGGCTCGGCCGCTCCCCGGCAGGGACAGGCCACCAGCCTGGTGCGCTCCTCGCGCTTCAGCTGGCTCAAAACCGCCTGGGGCCGAGGTCTGGTGCACAGCATCAATCCCATGCAGGGCTTCACCATGGACAAGGAGGACCTCAAGGGGCCTTTCGACCTCATGGTCGAGGTCCAGGGGCCCTTCACCAGCTACTTCAAGACGAGCGCCCTCCCCAGGAGCGCTCCCGGGGCCCGCTTCATCCTCGCCGGGACCTCCCGCTTCGCGCACCCCGATATGCCCGACTCGGAAAGCGGCGCGGTCCTGCTCCTGAGCCTGGTGGACTGGATGCTGCTGGACTCGGATCTCATCGCGATACGCGCGAAAGGGTCCGTGTTCCGCCCCCTGCGCGAAGTCGGCAACCCCGCGGCCAAGGCCGCGATCCGCTGGCTCGACATCCTGGGCCCGGCGTTCCTCATCGCCGTCTTCGGCGCGGCCCGATTCCGAACCCGCCGCTCCCTGAGCCGGCGCCGCGCCGAGGAGTCCCGCCCCCGTGAGCCCCGGGACGCTTAAGCGGCTGGCCGCGCTCCTCGTCCTCCTGGCCCTCGTCTGGACCGGCTGGACTCTCCGGCTGCGGCGGCCCAAGGACCGCCGGCTCTGGCCGCAGGCGCGGTCCGCGTCGCGCCTGAGCATCGGGCGGACCGTGCTGAGCCGCTCCTCGGGCACCTGGCGCCTGGAGGCCCCTTTCCCATTCCCCGCGGACGCGCCGGCGGTGGACGGACTCCTCGAAAAGCTCTCGAAGGTCCGCGTTTCCGAGCCCTTGAGCCGGAACCCGGAGCGGCACTCCTTGTTCGGGGTGACGGAGTCCAGCGCCATCCGCGTCCAGGGCCCCGGCTTGGACGTCTTCATCGGGAGCGCAGGAGCGGACTGGGACGCCTTTTTCGTCCGCCGAGCCGGGGAAGACGCCGTGCTCGAGGCCCGAGGCATGGGCCGGTTCGAGCTCGAAGGGGAGGCGCAGGGATGGGCGGAGCGCGTCCTTTTCGCCCTGGCTCCGGCCCGGAAGCCGGAGATCGAGGTCGCGTCCAGAGGACGGCGCGTGAGCCTCAAGCCGGAGGACGGACGCTGGCCCAAGAACGCCGAGGCCGTGGTCACGGCCCTGTCGAGGCTGGAAGCGGACTCTATCCTGCCCGACGCCTCCGCGCATCCCTTCGTCCTCAACGGGCTCAAGCGCCCGGAACTGCGCGTCGCGGTGCATTATCCTCAGCTCGACGCAGGTGGACCTCCCGCGAAGGACTTCATCCTTGAATGCGGCCCTCGCAAGGCCGAATTCGATCACCCCTGCAGGAAGCAGGGCGTGGACGGATTCATCTACGAGCTCAAGCCCCACCGCCTGCAGGCCTTCTACGACCTACTGAAGAAATAGCTGGACTGTGGGCGACCACAGCCCCTCGAAAAGTTAACCCCGACAGCACCGAGTCCGATCGGAAGACTCGGCGCCGTTGGACAAGACGTGCTCCTTCTCCGACGGCGCAAGTGGGGACGTTCCCGACGACAACGACTATTACTCCATAAGGATTCCCCTAAAAAACGGATAAGGGCTGTAACGCAGGGGGTGGCGGCTTGGGGTGGGATCCCCCGGGTGTGCGCGCAAGCGCGCAGAGGGGGATGGGGCCCCAAGCCGACAGGACCCCCTGCGCTATGATGGCTAGTAGATCCAGCCCGGAGCGACCGTCTTCTCGCGGTCCGGCGGGTTCCGCCTCGGCTCTTCGGGCTTGTCGAAGGATCGCGGGACCCGCTCCTCGATGTCCTGCAGGTCCTCGCGCTCCGGCATGCTCTCGATGTAGGGCCGCCGGCGCTCCTCGCGCCTGCGCAGCGGGACGCGGCCGAAGCGGTAGGTGAGGCCGAAGCGATGGATGTCGTTCATGGTCTCGGAGAGGGCCCAGGCGTAGTCGATGTGGATCCCGCGCCACCGCACCCCGAATCCGAACGTCAGCCCCATGAGGTCCCGGTTGATCTGATACCCCAGCCGGGTGCTGAAGGTGCGCCACATCATATACTCCCCGCCCAGGCTCGCGTGCCACATCCGCTCCTGCGGGAGGTACTCGCCGTCCGCGCTGAAGATCAAGGACTGGCTCCCGGGCAGGCTGGAGTCCGTAAGCCTCGGCGAGTAGGAGAATCCGGACCGCGCCGTCACGGGGAGCGGGTCTTTCTCCGATATGAACCGCATCCCGGGGCCGACGTTGAGAAGGGAGAACCCCAGGCCGATGCCGGCATCCGGGATCCGGACCAGGTAGCCGACATCCCCGGCCACGGTGGCCGCGGAGTAGGTCTGGGCCAAGGTCGAGCGGATGTACTTGCCGCTGATGCCGAGGAAATGATCCACGCGATACATCTCCCGATCCCAAGAACGGACCTCGAAATTCATGACGCGCTCGGAATACCCGAGCGTGGCCACCACGTCGCCCCCGGCGTCGATGTTCTCCGTGCGCAGGAAGGATCCGTCGGCGTTGGTGCGGTTCACCTCGATGTCGCCGTGCTGGGAGAAGAGCCCGGAAGCTCCCAGACTGGCGTAGTCTCCGATGAAGCCCCACGGGATCGGGGTCACTCCCTGGATATGCTCGACGGTCTCGTCCTCCCACCCTTTCAGATACATGACGCTGAACTCCCGAGAATCGAGCGTGCTCAGGCCCGCGGGGTTGTAGTACAGGGCCGAACCGTCGTCCGCCAGGCCCGTGAACGCCCCGCCCATGCCCACGGCGCGGGCCCCCAGGGGGACTTGGAGGATGGGCGCCGCGGTCGTCCCCGGGTTCTCCGCGCAGCGTCCGGCCGCCCCCGCCAGGAGGGCCGCCGTCGCCAGGATTCCGCCGAGCGTCGCGCGCCTCATTTGACCACGATGACCTTCTTCGTCTCGCTGACCCCGGGAGCCTCGAGATGCAGCAGATAGATGCCGCTCGCGACCGCATGATCCGAGAGATTCTTCCCGTACCAATCCACCGAGCCGCTCCCCGCGGGCTGATATCCGTCGACCAGGGTCGCGACCAGGGCCCCGCTGAGGGTGTAGAGGCGCAGGGTCGTGGGGCCGGCCTCCATCAGTTCATACTTGAAGGTCGCCTTCTCGCCGACGGCGGGATTGAAGACGTTGTTCCACGCGGTCAGGGCCGAACGGTTCGCCGTCAGGTGGATGGCGGGTGAGAAACCGAAGCTCTGCTCATGCCCCAGGGGATTCTGCCCGAACACCTCCAGATGGACATTCCCCACGGACGGGAAGCGGCCCAGGAAGCCGCGTGCCACCCGAAGGGAGCCCCTCATCGAGCCCCGCGCGCTCTCCGACGAGACGAAGGTCAGATAGACCCCCGCCGTCCCGGGCTGTGCGACCGTGTTCGGCAGCACCCGGAGGCCATGGTCCCGGAGTTGGGCCCGCTTGAAATCGAAGTTCTGCCTCATCACGTGGGTCGGCACCGAGACCGAGAAGCTGATCAGGTCGTTGTCGTATGTGGCCGTGACGATGCCCGTGGCCACCGGGCCGGCGGCGTTGAAGCTGGTCCGCAGCTGATAGAACTGCGTCGATGCGTTGCGGGAGACCTGGCTCGAGTCTCCGGGGGGAGCGCTGACGATCAGGTAGAGCTGGCTGTCCGAGGGGTTGGCGTAGCTGAGCACGACCTGTTTTTGGGTCGTCAAGCAGTTCGTATCGGGGCAGTAGCCGGAGAGGGTGGGGTTCACGTCTACCGAAGGGTCCGCGGTCTTGACGATCTGGAACCGGCTGTCCAAAAGGTTCATGGAGAAAGCGAAATAGTTCCCCGGGAGCGCGGGATTCTGAGGGAGCGTGAGCGTGGCCGAGAACGGGCCGGCCCCCGCTCCGATGGCGTAGACGTCCTGGTCCCCCTCCTGATAGATGCGGGCGCTGATCACGCTCGCCGTCGTGATGTCCGTCGCGGTCTGGACCCCGTCGTTCGGCTCGTAGACATCCTCATCCGAGCTGGCCAGGTATATCCCATGGGAGTTGAATTTATCCAGGATCCGGCTCTGCTGGGTGTTCGCGCCTCCGCAAGCGGGGACCTGGTTGTTCTCGTCCACCTGGAGCATCGCCTCCATGAACTCCTGGAAGCTGTCCGGGAAATAGAACAGGGACTGGAACACCAGGCCGTCCGCGCAGGCCTGAGCGCCGCCCACCGGAGGATTGAGGACGAGCTCCATCCGGATGTCCCAAAGCGCCTGGCTCAAGATGAGGCTGTCGCTGTGGACCTCCCCGGTCCAATCCGTGGGAGCGACCTTGCAGGGGTTGGGAGGGGCGGTGTGGCAGTCGAGGTCGCGCAAGCCGCCCTCGCCGCTGCCGAAGATGCCGCCCACGTAGCTCCCGATCTCCGCCGTGTTCAGCGAGCTCGCCGCGAAGTAGTCGGCCATGGCCTCGGAGACGGCCCCGTTCTGCCCGAAATTGTAGATGGGGAAGATGTTGTCCACCACGTAGTGCACGTATTCGTGGTGGATGACCGTGGCGTCGAACGCGAACCGGTCCCCCACGTCGCCGAAAGAAAGGTTCTTGTGCAGCGGGTCGTAGAACGCGTTCGCCATGCCCGGCAGGCGCGCCATGGTCGTGACGGGCGCGTCGATGGGCGCGGCGTTGTCGGAGTCCACTCCGTCCCGGAAGTACTGGTGCATCTTGTTCAGATGGTAGAAGAGGTTGATCTCGTCGCGTTTGTTGGCGCTGGTGTGCTGCGGGCCCCAGGTGAAGCTCGCGGTCGCGTTGTCCGGCGTATCCGCCGCGTTCTCCAGCTTCAGGTAGCTCGAGACGTTCACCTCGTATCCCAGGTGCGTCCCGCTCTCGTTGGACTTCAGCCGCAGGCGCATGTAGGGCCTGCTGGGGACGCAGGTCGCGCAGACGTTCACGGCCGCGCCATAGAAAGCCCCCCGGCTCCCCACATAGGTCGCGACCGCGTTCCAGTCGCTGTCCAGGACCGCGACCTGGTCGTTGTCCGAGATGACGAAGTCGTCCCCCGTGCTGTTCGCCGCGCCCACGTCGAAGCTCGAGAAATGGGGCAGTATCTTCACCGCCCCGTTGGGCGCGACGATGGTGGCGGTGCTGACCAGGTTGTTCGGGTAAGGATGCGGCGATGAGACCGGGGTGGAGAGCGTGTACCATTTGCCGCCCCCGTTGTCGTAATGGGCGCTCGTCCCCGCGAAGTTCGACACGCTGACGTAGGGGCCCTGCAGCGAGGTGAATATCTTCCCCATCGTCTGGTTGCAGAAGAAGCCGTCCGGACCCGTGAGCGCATACGTGCTCCCGTTGAAGACATAGACCTTCTGCTGCTGCATGGGCTCTTCCGTCATGGGCGTGGTGTCGGGGTCCATCGTATAGACCTCTCCCTTGACCGTCCCGGAGGTGTAGGACGTGGGGCATGTCCCGTGGAGCAGCCCGTCATAGCGGAACAGCACCCGTCCGGTCTCGGCATCCACATAATAGACCCATGCGGACAGGGGACCTCCCCTGAACTTCCAGGCCAGACGGACCTCGTCCGTGCCCGGCACGGGGAGGAAGACCAAGAAGCCGTCCGGAGCCGCGGGGCCCCCCAGGTCCGCGGCCACCGCCGCCGCCGCCGCCCTCTCAGCGACGCGGGGGATCGGGCTCGCGGTGATGGACCGCGCGCTGGACTGCAGGCCCAAGACCTCCCCGCTCTCGGTGATGTGCACCTTGACCCGGGAGAACTCGACCGGCACCCCATCCACGACCTGGACGAAGAGCAGATGATGCATCCCGCGGGCGCTGCGCGCCAATTCGAGGCGCAGCTCCCGGGGGTCGAGCCCGAAGTCCGCTCCCACGGTGGAGAGGAACTCATCCGCCAGCTCCTGGGCCGAGCGATGCGCGGAACGCTGCTCCGGCGACCCCACGCCCTGGGCGCCGTAGCGGAGGTTCCAGCGCCCGCGATGGGACCGGTTGAAGCCGTCCAAGGCGTCGCGGCCCCTCTGGGTCCGGCCCAGGGACAGCGAACGCGGAGCCGCGGGCTTGTCCAACCCGAAGCGTTTGGCGTCCTCCCGCTGATGCGGCTCCGGGAGGACCGCCGACGCCGGCAGCGGGCCCGCGAGGATGAGCACCGCGAGAGCGACTTTCCTCATCGTTTCTCCGTGAGCAGCTTGAGCAGAGACGCCGCGGCCCTCACGCGCACCTTCATCTCGGGGTCCGTCAGGCATGTCTCGAGGTTCTCCAGAGCCGCGGTCCCGCCGATGTGCTCCAGCGTGCCCACCGCCAGGATGCGCGCGTCCGGGTCCTTCTGGTTGACGGCCCGCTGAGCCTCCCCCGCCCCCACCTCAACCCCGAGCCTCGCCAGAGCCGAGATGGCCAGAAGCTCCACGTAGACGTTCCCAGCGGTCTTCCGGGCGGTCTGCAGCGTAGGCACCGCCTCACGGCTGCCCACAAGCCCCAGCGCCTCGATGGCCTTGGCGCGCACGAGCTCATTCTGGTCCGTCGCGCCCTTGGTGAGCGCGCCCAGAGCCTCCTCCGCGCCGATCTTCCCGAGCGCCTCCATGACCTCGGCGCGCACCGGATACTCCTTGTCGGAGGCCAGGGGCGCGAGCAGGGGGACCTTGTCCTTCAAGCCGGCCTCGCCCAGGGCGCGCACGGCCTGCTGCCTCACGCTAGGGTCCTCCGATCCCAGCGCGAAGACGAAATCCTGCAGGTCCACCGGTTCGCCCATGCGCGCGAGGGCGGCTGCCGCCGCGTCGCGGACCGCGCCGACGTCGTCGCCGAGGGCCTTCTCCAGGACGTCCCGCGAGGACGCCGCGCCCATGCGGCCGAGGGAGCGTGCCGCGGTCACGCGGACCTTGTTCAGGGTGATGAACCGCATCTCATCGACGGGCGCGAGCCGCGTCGTGCCTCCGGGGAGCTTCGGAGCCCGGGAGACGATGGATTCGACGTCCTTCACGCCCTTCGCATCGCCCATGGCCATGAGCCCGCCGGCGGCCGCGATGCGCACGTAGGCGTTCTTGTCCTTCAGGGCCCCCTCGAGGACGCCCCTGGCCGCCGGATTGCCGATCCGGGACCATTCCTGGGCGGCCAGACTCCTGATCTCGGGATCCTCGTGCTCCATGGCGGAGTACAGGACCTTGATGGCCGCGGGGCCGAGCCTGGCGCGCATCTGGGCGTCCGCGGCCGGCTGGACCTGCCGCTCGGGCTTCACCCCGGGGAGCCCCTCCGTCGACGCCTCCTTCTTGGGCTTCTTGCCGAATCCGAACAAAGCCCCGCATTCCGGGGGCGCCGCTAGAGAGAATGCACCCATGGCTACCCAAAAGCATAAGAGAGGGGATTTACGAAAAGATTTCGGGGATAAGAACATTCTATGAAGGCACTTAAGGGTTAGGCGTTTCTCTAAGGAGCGTATTGCGCCCGGCAGGAATCGAACCTGCACCAGCGGTTCCGAAGACCGCTACTCTATCCGTTGAGCTACGGGCGCTTCGAAGCATTATAAGATAAAATCCCTCCATGGTGTCCTCTCCCCGACGTGTCCTCATCACCGGAGCCTCCTCGGGACTCGGCCGCGAGATGGCCGTCCAGCTCGGCAGGCAGGGCTGCCGGCTGGCCCTGACCGGACGGCGCGAGGGGAAACTCCTGGCGGCGGCGGATGCGGCCGCGAAGGCCGGAGGCCAGGTCCTCCCGCTTCTGGGCAGCGTCGCCGACATGGACACGGTCCGGCGGCATTACGCCGAGGTCAAGAAGGCCTGGGGCGGACTCGACTGGGCCATCCTCAACGCCGGCGTGGGCGACTCCAAGAACGCCCGCGAGTTCAGTTCCGAGGACTTCCGCTGGACCTACGCCACCAACGTCTTCGGAGTCACGAACTGGCTCGAGGCCGTGCTCCCGGACATGATCGCGGCGGGTCGCGGCACCGTGGCGGCGGTCTCCAGCCTGGCGGGATGCCGGGGCCTCCCCAAGTCCGGCTCCTACTCTTCGAGCAAAGCCGCCCTCATCACGCTGATGGAGTCCACGCGCCAAGACCTCCTGGGGACCGGCGTGCGCGTGGTCACCGTCTGCCCCGGCTTCGTGAGGAGCGAGCTGACCGACCGCAACGACGCCCGGGACATGTGGTTCCTCATGGACACGGCCGAGGGCGCCCGCCGGGTCCTGCGCGGCGTGGAGCGCGGCGAGAGGCTCGTGCTCTTCCCCTGGCAGCTCGCCTGGCCCATGTTCTACATCGTCCGCGCCCTCCCTCCCTGGCTCTACGACCTGCTCATCGGCCGGTTCGCCAAGCGGCATCCCAAGAAGCCTTACGTGGACGAAACCGCGTAACTTTTTGTTATCATCTGTTGTCGTTCATCCGGCAGGGGGTTCTCTTTATGGGCGGCCATTCCCACTGGGCGGGCATCAAGCACAAGAAGGCGTTGACCGATGCGAAGCGCGGCAAGGTCTGGACAAAACTGGTGCGCGAAATCACCATCGCGGCCAGGCTGGGCGGCGGCAACATGGAGCACAATCCCAGGCTGCGCAAAGCCGTGGACGACGCGCGGGCCGAGAACATGCCGTCGGAGAACGTCAAGCGGGCCATCCAGAAAGGCACGGGCGAGATCCCCGGCGTGAACTACGAGGAACTGACCTTCGAGGGCTACGGGCCGGCCGGCGTCGCCGTCTACGCCGAGGGGAGCACGGACAACCGCAACCGCACCGCGCAGCAGGTCCGCAAGATCTTCGAGGAACACGGCGGCAACATGGGCAATGCCGGCTGCGTCGCCTTCCTCTTCGAGAAGAAGGGATATCTGACGGTCAAGAAGAAGGCCGTGGCCGAGGACGAGCTCATGGGCGTCGCCCTGGACGCGGGCGCCGACGACATGAAGTCCGAAGGCGACGAGGACCACGAGATATTCACCTCGCCGCAGGGCTTCGAGGCCGTGCGGGAAGCCTTGAAGGCCAAGGGCATCCCCGTGGAGAGCTCGGAAGTGACCATGCTCCCCAAGACCAGCGTCAGGATCGAGGACAGCGAGACAGCCCGGAAGCTCCTGGCCCTCATCGAGAGCCTCGAGGAACACGACGACGTCTCGCACGTCTACTCGAATTTCGACATCCCGGCCCAAATCCTGGATTCTCTTGACAAATAGCGGCCGCTTGCGGGTCCTCGGCATCGACCCCGGAGTCTCGGAGACCGGCTGGGCCGTGGTCGAAGAAGGACCGGCCCTGCTGGGAAGCGGCATCATCCGGACCGCCGCCGGGCTCCCCCTCCCGGACCGCCTCCTGACCATCCATGAAGGATTGCTCCGCGTGCTGCGCGAGTTCCGGCCCGATTCCGTGGCGGTCGAGGAGATGTTCTTCCTGCAGGCGGCCCACACGGTGCGCGCCACGCTGCAGGCGCGCGGGGTCGTGCTACTCGCCGCCCGCCAAGGCGGCTGCCCTGTCCAAGAGTACAACCCGCGCCAGGTCAAGATGACGCTCACCGGCTCCGGGGCCGCGGCCAAGGCCCAGATGCAGAAGATGGTCCAGCACGCCCTGCGCCTGGCCGAACCCCTGCGGCCGGACGATGTGGCGGACGCGGCCGCGATCGCCCTGTGCCGTCTGCGGCAGAACCGCGCGAAGTCCCTGCGGGTGCTCGGCAGCATCGGCGGGAGGGGCTCTTGATCGCGCATCTGCGGGGGACCCTGGTCGAAAAGGGAGCCGAGCGGGTCGTCCTCGACGCCGGAGGAGTGGGCTACGAGGTGGCCGTTTCTCCGGCTGCGGCGGCGAGGCTCCCCCGCGAAGGGGCGGAGGCGTCCCTTTTCATCGCCGAATCCGTGGGCATGTACGGAGGCGGCACCACGCTCTACGGCTTCGTCACCCGCGAGGAACGGCAGATGTTCGACTCGTTCCGCGGGCTGCCCAATACAGGCGCGAAGAAGGCGCTGGAGCTCCTGGAGAAGGCCTCGCGCTCCCTGCCCGAATTCCGCCGCGCGATCGCGCAGGGCGACGCCAAGGTCCTCACCGGGCTCTTCGGCTTCACGCGCAAGACCGCGGACCGTCTGCTCGCGGGCCTGAAGGACGATTTCCCGGCCGCAGTCGGGCCGTCCCGCTCGGCGGTCGCCCCGACAGCCGGAAGCGCCACGGGCAAAGCGCTCGAGGCGCTCTCCAACCTAGGCTATCGCCCGCCGGAGTGCCGCGCCGCCATGGAGGAGGTCCATCGCGAGCTCGAGGGGCGTGAGGCCCCGGTCGAGGAGCTCATCCGCTTGGCCCTGCGAAGATTATGAAAGCTGCTGCTCTTACAGGTTGGACGTTTCTATGAGAGAGCCCAAGAACGCGGCCCTGAAGGGCGTGCAGCAGGAGGAAGACGAGCGCCTCGACCGCACGCTGCGCCCCTCCCGGCTCGAGGAGTTCACGGGACAGGAGCGGCTCAAGGAGAACCTGCACGTGTTCATCGAGGCGGCCCGGCGGCGCAAGGAGCCCCTCGACCATTGCCTCTTCTACTCCCCCCCGGGTCTCGGCAAGACCACTCTCGCCAACATCCTCGCGCGGGAGATGGGCGTCAACCTTCGGACGACCTCGGGCCCCATCCTCGAGCGGGTGGGCGACCTGGCGGCCATCCTCACGGACCTCAACGAGAACGACGTGCTCTTCATCGACGAGATCCATCGCCTCAACCGCCTGGTCGAGGAGGCTCTTTATCCCGTGATGGAGGATTTCACCTTCTACATCTCGACCGGGAAAGGGCCCATGGCGTCCAGCGTCAAGCTGGCCATCCGGAACTTCACCCTCGTGGGCGCGACCACGCGCGCGGGCCTGCTCACCGGCCCCCTGCGGGAGCGCTTCGGCATCGTGGGACATCTCTCGTTCTACGCCCAGCCGGAGCTCGAGAGGATCGTGCTGCGCTCCGCGTCCATCCTCGGCCTCTCCACCGAGCGCGGCGGCGCCTGTGAGATCGCCCGCCGCAGCCGCGGCACCCCCCGCATCGCCAACCGCCTGCTCCGGCGCGTGCGCGACTTCGCCGAGGTCAAGGCGGACGGGGTGGTCACGGAGGCTGTGGCCAAGATGGCGCTCGAGGCGCTCGAGGTGGACCCGCTCGGCCTGGACGTCCTGGACCGCAGGTACCTCCTCGCCCTCACCGAGAAGTTCTCGGGCGGCCCCGTCGGGGCCGACACCCTCTCCGTGTCCATCTCCGAGGAGCTCGACACGGTCACGGACGTGATCGAGCCCTTCCTCATCAAGGCGGGGTTCATCCGGCACACGCCCCGGGGCAGGGTCGCCAGCCCTCGCGCCTTCACCCATCTGGGGCTCAAAGCCCCGGCCAAGCATGGCGAACTATTCGCGTCTTAGCGCGCTCTTCCTCGTCCTGGCCGGGGTCCCGCTGTCGGCGGCCGCGGAGGCCCGCGTTTCCGACGCCATCATCGCGGTCGGCATCGCCCACAAGGTCCGGAGCCTGGTCCTGAAGCCCGAAGGGCAGTTCTCGGTCATCGACCAGTCCACGGGCGAGATGAAGCGCCTGCAGCAGGGACAGCGCTACAAGGTGGAGGCGGACGGCGGCAAGCGAATCATCCTCGGGCCCTTCCTTTTCTCCGGCCCGGTGCGCCTTCTCCCCGGCGGGCCGGGCGAGCACGTGTTCGTGGGCGAGCGCAAGTACCGGGGGAACATCCTCTTCCGCCCCAACAAGGACGATACGGTCACAGCCGTCGACGAGGTCGGCCTGGAGGACTATCTCTGCGGCGTCCTTCCGAAGGAGATGAGCCCGGATTGGCCGCTCGAGGCGCTCAAGGCCCAGGCCGTGGTGGCGCGCACCTTCGCCTTGACCAACCTCGGGAGGTTCTCCAAGTCGGGCTACGACCTATCCGACAGCATGCTGAGCCAGGTGTACGGCGGGCTCGAGATCGAGAGCGCGCGCGTGCGCCAGGCCGTGGACGAGACCTCCGGCCAGGTCCTGCGCTGGCAGGGCAAGCTCATGCCGACCTACTTCCACGCGAGCAGCGGAGGCCGCACCGCCGATCCCACCGAGGTCTGGTCCCCGCGCGGCTCGACGCCCAAACCCCTGCGCGGGGTGCACGACCGCTACGACAAGCAATCCCCCCACGCGGATTGGTCCGCCTACTTCCGCAACATCGACATCCTGCAGGCCTTGAGCCCCCACGGCATACAGGGAGCGGTCATCTCCGACATCCGCTACGGCCAGAGGACGCGCTCCGGCCGGCTCAAGGACGTGCGCCTGCGCATCGACGGGGGCTGGGTCCGCGTCTCGACCACGGACCTGCGGCTGTGGCTCGGCGCCCAGGAGCTCAAGAGCACGATGATCCACATCGTCAAGCGCCGGAAGAACGGGATCGAGTTCTTCGGGAGCGGCTACGGCCACGGCGTCGGGCTCTCGCAGTGGGGGGCCCGGGTCCAGGCGGAGAAGGGGCGGACCTACCGCCAGATCCTGGAGTACTACTTCCCCGGAGTCTCGCTGGGGATGCACGAGGGTTAGCCTCTGAGCACCCGTCTCTCCGATTACGACTTCCCCTTCCCTGAGGGACTCATCGCCACGGCCCCGGCCGAGCCTCGAGATTCCTCCAGGCTCATGGTGCTCGACCGCAAGTCCGGGACCCTGCAGCACCGGACCTTCCGCGACCTGCCCGAGTACCTCAAGCCCGGCGACTGTCTGGTCCTCAACCGCACCAAGGTGCTCCCCGCCAGGCTCATCGGCCGCAAGCCCACCGGGGGCAAGGTCGAGGTACTCCTCCTGAAGGAGGTCTCCCCCGGGGTCTGGCGAGCCTTGTCCGCGGACCTTAAGCCCGGACTGAGCGTGCTCTTCGACGAGGAGACCCGCGCCGAGGTCGTCTCCCCCCCTGAGGACGGGGAATGGACGCTGCGCTTCTCCACCGAGGACGTGCCCGGCCTCATGCAGCGCCGGGGGCTGGCGCCCCTGCCCCCCTACATACTCAAGAAGCGCAAGCGCCTGAAGACGGACGGGGACGGAGACCTGGACCGCTACCAGACCGTGTACGCGCAGCGTCAAGGCTCCGTGGCCGCGCCCACGGCCGGGCTCCACTTCACCCCGGAGCTGCTTCGTTCCCTGAAGGGCGCCGGCGTCCGGATCGTGGAGCTGGCTCTGCACGTGGGCCGGGGCACGTTCAACCCCATCCGCAGCGAGGACATACGCGGCCACGTCATGCTCGAGGAGGACTACGAGATCCCTCCGGAGTCCGTCGACGCGCTCTCCGGGGCCCGCGTCGTCGCTGTCGGGACGACCTCGGTAAGGACTCTCGAGACCTTCGCGGCCACGGGGCGTCCCGCGGGCAGCACCGGTCTCTTCATCGTCCCAGGTCACGAGTTCCGCTCCGTGGACATGCTCCTCACCAACTTCCACCAGCCGTGCTCCACGCCCCTGTTGCTGACCTGCGCCTTCGCGGGCCGGGAGCGGGTGCTGGCCGCGTACCGAGAGGCTCTACGGCTCCGCTACCGGCTCTTCTCCTACGGCGACTCCATGCTGATCCTATGAGCTTCACGATAACGGCGAAAGACCCGAAAAGCAGGGCCCGGTGCGGCGTCCTCAAGACCGCGCACGGGGATGTGGAGACCCCGGTGTTCATGCCCGTGGCCACGCAAGCCTCGGTCAAGGCGCTCGACTCGCAGGACTTGGCGGCCCTCGGGGTCAACGCCATCCTCTCCAACTCCTACCACCTCTATCTGCGCCCCGGAGCCGAAGTCATCGAGGCGGCCGGCGGCCTGCACGCCTTCATGCGCTACCCGGGGATGATCCTGACGGATTCCGGCGGCTTCCAGGTCTACAGCCTCGCGGACCTCCGGGACGTGGACGATGAGAGCGTCACCTTCCGCTCGCACATCGACGGCTCCCAGCACACCCTGACCCCGGAGAGCGTGCAGGTCCTGCAGCACCGCCTGGGCTCGGACATCCGCACCCCGCTGGATGTGTGCGCCCCCTACCCGTGCGACCGGGCGCAGGCCTTGACCGCCCTGAGCCGGACGCACGCGTGGCTCGACGCCTCGAACAGGAAGTTCAAGGAGCTCGCCGACGGAGCGCGCTTCTTCCCCATCGTGCAGGGCTCCTTCGAGCTCGACCTGCGGCGGCGCGCGGCGGAGCGCGTCTGCGGCCTCGACCCCCACGGCGTCTGCCTCGGCGGCTTCTCCGTGGGCGAGCCCAAGGGGCTCACCTGGGAGACGCTCGGCCGGACCGTGGAATGGCTCCCGGAGGAGAAGCCCCGCTACCTCATGGGCATGGGAGCTCCGGAGGACCTCTGGGAGGCGGCGGCTCTCGGGGTGGACATGATGGACTGCGTCTGGCCCACGCGGGTGGCGCGCAACGGCCAGGTCATGACATCGACTGGCCGCTTCAACATCAGGAACGCGGAGTTCCGCCGGGACTCCTCCCCCCTGGACCCGGAGTGCTCCTGCCCGGTGTGCAGGACCTATACCCGGGCGTATCTGTCCCATCTCTTCCGAAGCAGGGAACTTTCTTCTTATAGACTGCTGACCCTGCACAACGTCCATTTCAACCTTCAGATCATGCGCCGCATCCGCGACTCCATCCGCGATGGGACGTTCGTGCAGGAACGGAAGGCGTTTTTGATGAAAATTTGATAGACTGTCGCTCCAAAACACTATGCAACCCAACCAACCCCCTACATTGATGGGCTTTTTCGTCCCGACCATCGCCATCTTCCTCATCTTCTACTTCCTGGTGATCCGTCCCCAGCAGAAGCAGATGAGCGAGCACAAAAAGATGCTCGAAGCCTTGAAGAAGGGCGACCGCGTGCTCACCAGCGGCGGCGTCTACGGGACCGTGGTCTCCCTGCGCGGCCCGGACGTCGAACTGAAGGTGGCGGAGAACGTCAAGCTGCTCGTGGCGCGCTCGGCGATCAGCCAATTGGCCAACCCATCGGCGGAGCTGGCGCAGAGCGCCCCGACGGACTCATAGGAAGGCTAGCGACATGACCAAGCTCCAGACGAAATGGGCCGGGGTCCTGGCCCTCATCGCACTCTCGGCGCTGCTCCTCTACCCCACCTATGACTGGTACTCGATGGACGCCGGCCAACGGGAACGGATGGAGGCCAACCGGCAGAGGCCCAAGCACCTGCTCAACCTGGGCTTAGACCTCAAGGGAGGCACGCACCTCCTCATGGAGCTCGACGTGGCCAAGCTCCCGGAGAACGCGGACATCCTGGACGCCCTGTCCCGGGCCCAGGAGATCCTGCGCAACCGCATCGACCAGCTCGGCGTGGCCGAACCCCTCATCGCGAGGCAGGGCGAACGCTGGCTCGTGGTCCAGCTCCCCGGCATCAAGAACTCGGCCCAGGCCAAGTCCGTGGTGGGCAAGACCGCGCTCCTCGAGTTCCGCATGGTCGACGAGTCCGAGGCGGGCCAGAAGGCCGTGCAGAAGATCTACGAGACGATCGGCGACCCCTTCATCAAGAGCGGGGACGGCAACGTGACGGTCTCCACAGCGGCCAAGGCCATGCTCCCGGCCGGGACCGCGCTCTTCCCGAGCCGCGAGGAGGCCGCCTTCCACCTCCTCAAGGACACAGTGCCGGTGACCGGAGCCCAGCTCGACAACGCGCGCGTGCAGACCGGCAACAGCGGCATGCCCATCGTAGAGTTCAAGTTCAAGCCCGAGGGAGCCAAGGTCTTCGGCGACCTCACGACGGCGAACGTGGGCAAGCACCTCGCCATCGTGCTCGACGGGGTCGTCTACTCCGCGCCGGTCATCAAAGGACCGATCCGCGGCGGCACCGGCATCATCGAGGGCACCTTCCGCATGGAGGAGGCCCGCAACCTGGCCATCGTGCTCCGCGCCGGCGCCTTGCCGGCGCCGTTGCGCATCATCGAGGAGCGCACCGTGGGAGCCACCCTGGGAGAGGACTCCATCCGCAAGGGCCTGCGCGCCTGCTGGGTGGCGTGCGCGCTCGTCGTCGCGTTCATGCTCGTCTACTACAAGGTGGGCGGCTTCTTCGCGGACCTGGCCATCGCGCTCAACATGGTCTTCACCATGGCGCTCATGGCCTACTTCAACGCCACGCTCACCCTGCCCGGCTTCGCCGGCCTGGCCCTCACCGTGGGCATGGCCGTGGACGCGAACGTGCTCATCCTCGAGCGCATGCGCGAGGAACTGCGCCTGGGCAAGCCCATCCGCATCTGCGTGGACGCGGGCTACGACAAGGCCTTCTCCGCCATCCTGGATTCGAACCTGACCACGCTCATCGCGGCCCTGTTCCTGTTCCAGTTCGGGACCGGGCCCATCAAGGGCTTCGCCGTCACCCTGACTTTGGGCCTCGTGGTCAGCATGTTCACCGCCATCGTCTTGACGCGCATGATGTTCCAGGCCTACCTGGCCTCCGGGAACGTCGAGAGCCTGCCGGTATAACCCATGGAAATATTCAAAGAGACCCCGAAAATCGACTGGATCGGACAGCGCTACAAGTTCTTCGTCGTCTCCGGCATCCTCGTCGCGGCCAGTTTCGTCTCGCTGGCGACGAAGGGACTGAACTACGGCATCGAGTTCACGGGCGGGAGCCTCATCCAAGCGTCCTTCGAGGAGTCCGTGTCCATCGACTCGGTGCGCGCGGACGTATCCAGGGCCGGATACGAGGGAGCGTCCATCCAGCAGTTCTCCAACTCCAACACCTTCGCCATCCGCCTGAAGGCCTCGGCCGAGTCCTCCGCCGAACTCATCGACAAGTTCGTCAAGGACTTCGAGTCCGTGAACGCGACCCGGAAGTTCCGCGTGGACAAGAAGGAGTACATCGGCCCGGTGGTGGGACGCCATCTCTACCGGCAAGCCCTCATCGCGGTCATCCTCTCTTTGGTGGGCATCCTGGTCTACGTCGCCTTCCGCTTCGACAACGCCCTCTGGGGCGTGGGCGGCATACTGGCCCTGGCCCAGGACGTCATCACCATGTTCGGGCTCTATTCCATCCTGGGGCTGGAGTTCGACCTGACCGCCGTGGCAGCGGTGCTGACCGTGGCCGGCTTCTCCATCAACGACACCATCGTCATCTTCGACCGCATGCGCGAGAAGCTGCGCTCCATGTACAACGACCCGCTGGAAGCGGTCATCAACGCGAGTCTCAACGAGACGATGTCGCGCACCATCATCACCTCCGGCACCGTGTTCATGACCGTGCTCGCCCTCGACTTCCTCGGAGGCCCCGGCATCCGGGGGTTCTCCATCGCCATGACCTGGGGAGTCCTCGAAGGGATCTATTCCACCATCGCCATCGCCACCCCGTTCGTGTTCCAGTGGACGCAGATGCGCGGCCGGGGCAAGCCTCCTCAGCCCGTCGCCGCTCCGGTTCAAGGGCCCCGGACGAAAAGAAGGTAGCCCATGAGGAAGATACGCGGCTTCCGCCTGCGCCTCCCGGTCAAGGAGACGCGGCGGCGGACCCGCAAGGCCGTGGACCTCGCCGCTTTGGGCTTGGCCGAGGAGCCCCGCTTCAGCAGGTACCTCGATGAGTTCTCGGCGAGCCTCCAGCCCGCGGTGATCTTCGACTCCTTCGGGCCCGAATCCATGGATACCGAGGCCTTCGCCCCCATCCCCGGCCTGGCGCATACCCTGGGCCTGGCCACCCTTGGGCCCGAGACCAGCCAAAAGGCCGCCGAGGAGCGCGGCCGCGGCGAGGCGCACGGCAAGCTCTACGACCTGTGCGCCGGCCTGGCGCTCGAGGCGTCCGTGCAGTTCGTGATCGGTCTCATCACGGACGAGGTCGAGGCCGAGCGCTGCGACCTGAGCCCCATCCAGTATCTGACGGACGCCGAAGCCCTGGGGCTCGCGCTGGAGAAGCTGGAGGGCTCGAAGATCGGGATCAAGCTCGAGGCCAACCGCCTGGTCCCCGAGTATTCGGCCGCCTTCTGCTTGAGCTGGATATCAAGACGCCGGAGCAAGTCCGGCAGGACGAAGACGTAGCTTGCTCAGGACCCTCGCCCCCTACCTGGCCTTCGGCTATATCTCCCTCGTCGGCTGGACCTCCAGGCTGCGCTGGTCCGGGCTGGAGCACCTGCGCCAAGCGGGCCAGAAGTCCAAGCGGGGCTTCATCTACGCTTTCTGGCATCAGCGTCAGGTGATGTTCACGTACACGCATCGGCAGGTCGGGGTCAACGTCCTGGTCAGCCGCAGCCGGGACGGCGGCATCATCGCGGAGGTGATGCGGCTCTTCGGCATCCCGGCCGTGCGAGGCTCCTCATCGCGCGGGTCCATGTCCGCGACCCGAGAGCTCGTCTCGCTGCTGGAGAAGGGCGACGTGGTCGGGATCACCCCCGACGGGCCCAAGGGCCCGGCCCGCGAGGTCAAGCCCGGGGTGCTCTATCTGGCCCAGCAGTCCGGCTGCCCCATCCTGCCCATCACCAACGCGTCCAGCCGCAGGCTCGTGCTGCAGAAAGCGTGGGACCGGTTCAACGTGCCCCTGCCCTTCAGCCGCATCTTCGTCTCGCACGGCCGTCCCGTCTGGATCTCTCCCGAAGACGACCTCCGGGCCAAGGCCGCCGAGCTCAAGGCCGAGCTCGACCGGATCACCGAGGAGGCGGACCGGCTCGCGGCATGATGCTCCTGCTCTATCAGCTCTTATACCCCCTGGTCGCGGCGATCGTCCTGCTCAAGCTCGCGCTCGCCGGCAGGGGGACGGCCCTGCGCGAGGGCAAGCCCGAGCTCGCCCAGCGCCTCGGCCGTCTATCGCCGGAGGAGCGCTCGCGCCTGGGAGACCGCCCGGTCTGGCTCCACGCGGCTTCCGTGGGAGAGGTCGTCGGCTTCGCCCCGCTCGTGGCTCGCCTGGCCAAGGAGCCCGGCCGGCCGCGCATCCTCTTCACCACCTCCACGGTCGCGGGGCGCGAACGCGCCAAGGCCCTGCCCGGAGTGGACCTCGCCGTGCTCGCTCCCGTCGACTGCTGGCCCGCGGTCCGCGCGTTCCTGGACTCGGCCCGGCCGCGCTGCCTTCTGGTGGCGGAGACCGAGCTCTGGCCCATGACGCTCCTGCTGGCCCGACGCATGGGAGTGCGCATCGGTCTGGCCAACGGCCGCGTCACGCAGAGGGCTTTCGGCCGCTACGGATGCATCCGCGGCCTGCTCGCCCCGGCCCTGGCCGGGTTCGAACGCGCCGCGGTCCAGACGGGCGAGGACCTCGAGCGGCTCTCGAGCCTCGGCATGCCGCGCGGGGCGCTCCTGCGGACCGGGAGCATGAAGTACGACACCCCCCTTCCGTCGGAGGAGGCGCTGCGGGAGGCGCGCTCCCGGCTGGCCGAGCTGGGCTGGGGCGAGGACCCCTGCTGGGTGGCGGGGAGCACGCGCCCCGGAGAAGAGGAACCGCTGCTGGAAGCCCAGCGCCTGTGCCGCCAGAACCAGCCGCGCCTGCGCCTCATCCTGGCCCCGCGGCATGTGGAGCGTGTCGAGGAGCTCGCCGCCCTGCTCCGCTCGAAGGGGATCAAGCTCGTGCGCTGGACCCAGCTCCTGCCTTTCGACAAGGAACCGGAGTGCCTGCTCGTGGACCGCATGGGCGTGCTGGCCTCGCTCTATCCCTGCGGCCGCGCCGCCTTCGTGGGCGGGACTCTCGTCCCCGTCGGGGGGCACAATCTGCTCGAACCGGCCTCCCTCGGCGTACCGGTGCTCTTTGGGCCGCACACCTCGTCCGTGGAGGATGTGGCCCGCGCCCTGCAGGCCTCGGGAGGAGGGCTGCAGGCCGCCGACGGCGCAGCGTTGGCGTCCCAGCTGACCAAGATGCTCGACGACGAGCACAGACGCCGCGCTTCCGAAGCCGCCTTGGCCACGGCCAGGACCTTCTCCGGAGCCACGGAAAGGACCTGGGAGCACATCAAGCCGCTGCTGGGATAAGCCGTTCCGGCGCACGGTTTCACAAAGACGCCTTCTCCGCTCTGCGTGAGCGGTACTTCGACACAGCTTCGCTGTGTCGAAGTCTCAGGCCTACGACACGAAAAATCTGGACCACAGTCGCGGATTCTCCTTAAAAAACAAACATTTCTTGACCTTCGTTGATGGCGCCATCATTGAATTAAAAATAACCCATGAATATGAAGGATTTTTTTCGTTTCACATCCAGATGAAGTCGACCTGACGGAAATTGTATAATCAGATGTTATATTTGCATGGCACATCGCGTGCTCGTCCTTCGCCTTTCCTCCTTGGGCGACGTCGCGCTCACTGCGCCCGTGTTCAAGAACTTGAAAGCGCACTGGCCCGACGCCCGGGTCTGCGCCATGGTCAAGCCCCAGTTCAGCGCAGCCCTGAGCAACAACCCGTGCGTGGACGAGATCATCCCCTACCGCAACCTCCGTCAGGCCGTCCAAGAGATACGCGCAAGGCGCTTCACTCATCTGCTCGACCTCCATTCGACCTGGCGCAGCTTCTGGATCCGGTTCTTCGCGCGCGTGCCCAACGTCTCCATCTATAAGAAGCACGCCGTGGCGCGCAGGCTCTACGTGCTCTTCCGCTGGTCCTCGCCCGTCCTGACCATGCACTCCCTGGACCGCTACCTCGAGAGTCTGGCGCCTTGGGGAGTCCCCATCCGGTTCCGGCACCTCTCGCTCGGAGACTATGGGAGCGAGCGCTATCCCCTCTCGCAGACCCCGAGCCAGCGCGTGCTCCTGGTACAGACCTCGTTTTTGGGCGACGCGCTCCTCACCATCCCCCTGGCGCGCCGCATCAAGGAGACCCTGCCCGGATGCAGGCTGACCGTCCTCACCCGGCCCAAGACCATGGACATCTTCCGGCGCACCGAGTGCGTGGACGAGGTCCTGGCCTACGACAAGCGGGCCGCCCATGCCGGCGTGAAGGGGCTCTGGAGCCTGGCGTCCTCGCTCCGGCGGCAGCGCTTCGACCTGGCCCTGGTCGCGCACCGCAGCTTCCGGAGCGCCCTGCTGGTCTGGCTCACGCGCATCCCCCACCGAATCGGCTTCTCGTCGAGCGCGGGCTGGTTCCTGTTCAACCGCACCGTGTTCTTCCCCTGGGGCATGCCGGAACTCGAGCGCAACCTGGCATTGCTGCTGCCTCTTAAGCCCGACCTCCGGGCCCAGACGGGGGATTCCCTCTACCTGAGCCGCTCCAACGGGACCGCTCTCGCGGAGCGTCTGCGCTCCTGCGGGATCGCCGCTAAAGACATCCTGGTGGGCGTGCATCCAGGCTCGGTCTGGCCGACCAAACGCTGGCCGGCCGAGCGCTACGCGGAACTCATCCGGGAACTCGTGGCCCGGGCCGGGGTCAAGGCCGTGCTCCTGGGAGGCAAGGAAGACGCGGCGCTCAACGCCGGGATCGCCGAGGCCGCCGGGCCGGGGGTCGTGAACTGGGCCGGCTGCACCACTCTCCCCGAGCTCATGGACCTGGTCCCGCGCCTGCGCCTGATGGTCACCAATGATTCCGGGCCCATGCACATCGCGGCCGGCTCCGGAGTGCCGACGCTCGCGATATTCGGCCCGACCACGCGGGAGCTGGGCTTCTTCCCCTACGGGGAAGGGCATCGGGTGCTGCAGGTCCCGCTCGAATGCCGGCCTTGCGGCCTGCACGGGAGCCGGTCCTGCCCCGAGGGGCATTTCCTCTGCATGCGCCTCATCGGAGTCCGCGAAGCCGTGGACAACGCCCTTCAGATGCTGGGCAAATCCCCGGAGGGGACTAGTCCCCTGGCGCCTCCGGAAGGGCGCGAGCCGGGGGGCAAGTCCCCGGAGGGGACTAGTCCCCTGGCGCCTCCGGAAGGGCGCGAGCCGGGGGGCAAGTCCCCGGAGGGGACTAGTCCCCTGGCGCCTCCGGAAGGGCGCGAGCCGGGGGGCAAGGCCCCATGAGGATCGCTCACATCATCGACGAGCCGTACGACAGCGGCATCACCCGCTACGCCCTGCGGGCCGCGGCAGGCCTGGCCGAGCGCGGGCACCCGTCCATCGTCTGGGGAGTCATGGGCTCCTTCGCCATCCAGGAGGCGGAGCGTCTCGGGCTCCCGACCCAGGGCTACACCCACCCCTGGCTCAACCTCGCTCCCCTGCGCAAGTCCTTCGGGGAAGCCGGCTGCGACGCGGTCGTGGCCCACACCGGGTCCGCGCACACCCTGGCCATCGCCCTGGCCTCCTGGCACGGCACACGTATCCAACGTCTTCTAGAGGGACACGGTGCAGTGCCGCATCCCATGGCCCGGATGGGCCATGGGATGCGGCACGGCCGGAGCATCCCGGTGCTGCGCACGCGCGGCGACAGCCGTCCCATCCGCCGCAGGCCGGGCCAGCGCCTGCTCTGGAGCCGCACCGCCGGCCTCATCGCGGCCAACCGCACCATTCTCTCCGAGTTCGAGCGCCTTTGCCCCGTCCCAGGCCTCCATTCCGCATGCATCTATGAGGGCTCGGAGGACCCCGGGAGCTTCCTTCCACCCATGGCCGGCGCCCCGCTGGTCGGCATCGTCAGCCGGCTCGACCCGGTCAAGGGGCACGGCGTCTTCCTCAGGGCCGCCAAGCTCGTGCTGGAACGGCATCCGGACACGCGCTTCCTCCTCGTCGGCCGCAAGGAGAACGTGAAGCCGGCCGAGCTCCTGGAGGAAGCGCACCGCCTGGGCTTGGCGGAGCGCATCGAGCTCACCGGGCATGTCCCGGACGTGTTCAGCTACATGCGGCGCTGCCATGTGGGCGTCATCGCCTCGGTCGGCTCCGAGGCCGTCTCGCGCGCGGCCGTGGAATGGATGGCCGTGGGACGCCCCCTGGTGGCCACTCGCGTGGGCTGCCTGCCCGAGTACGTGGCGGACGGAGAGACCGGCCTGCTCGTCGAGCCACGAGAAGAGGAGCCTCTGGCGCGCGCCATCGGCTCTTTGGTCGGGGACTCCTATCTGCGCGAGCGCATGGGCCGGCAGGCGCGCGCGAGGTTCGAGAGCCTCTTCACGCTGCGGCGTTTCCTGGATGAGACTGAACGCTTCTATGGCCGAGTCATTGGAACTCTATCACCTCGATAGCGAGCGCTCGCTGCGCGGAGGCGAGAGGCAGCTCCTCTACCTGGCCGCTCATCTGCGGCGCCGGGGACACAGGAACATCGTGGTCTGCCGCCGGGGCTTCCCCCTTCACCGCGAAGCCGAACGCCTCGGGTTCGAGACCCTGCACCTCCCGTTCTGGGGGGAATGGGACCCCGTCTCCGCCTGGCTTCTGAGCCGAGCGACACAGGGCGCCAAGCGCCCCGTGTTGCATGCCCATACCGCGCACGCGGCAGCCCTGGCATGCCTGGCGTCACGCTTCTCCCGGCTCCCGTGGGTCGCTCATAGGCGAGTGGATTTCCGGATCCATGGCGCGCTCAAATACCGCCGCGCAGCGGCCGTCATCGCGGTCTCGGACTACGTCCGCAAGACGCTGCTCGAGGGCGGAGTGGCCCGGGTTCAGGTCGTCCCGGACTGCATCCCGGTCACGGACGAGGAGGCCTCGGCCGCGGGCTGCGCCCTGCTGCGTCCGCCGACCGCTCCCGATCGCGAGGAAGCGCGCCGGAGCCTGTCCAGGGAGTTCGGTCTGCCGCTCGACCGTCCCTGGGTCGGGAACCTGGCCGCGCTTGTGCCGCACAAGGACCAAGCGACCCTGCTCAGGGCCGCGGCCCGCGTGCCTGACGCGCGCTTCGCCTTCGTCGGAGGAGGGCCGCTGCTCGACGACCTCAAGGGCTTGGCCCGGTCCCTCGGCATCTTGGACCGCGTGGCCTTCGCCGGGTTCCAGCGCGACCCCTCGCGCTGGCTGCGCGGGCTCGACCTCTACGTCCAATCCTCCTGGGGCGAAGGCATGGGCTCGGTGCTCCTGGAGGCCATGGCCTGCGCCGTCCCCATCGCGGCCACGGACGCCGGAGGCATCCCGGAGGTCGTCCGCCACGGCGAGACCGCGCTCCTGGCTCCGGCCCGGGACCCCGAAGGCCTGGCCCGCGTCATCTCCGAGTCGCTCCAGGACCGCGCGGGAGCGGACCGCCGCGCCCGGGCCGCGCGCAAGGCGCTCGAGTCGTTCAGCCTGACCCGGCTGGGAGACCGCGTCCTGGCCGTCTACGAGGGACTCGCATGAGGCTCAGCGTCATCATCATCACCCGCGACGAAGAGGCGGACCTGCCCGAGTGCCTGGACAGCGTGAGGCCGCTCGGCGCGGAGATCGTCGTCCTTGACGACGCATCCACGGACAAGACCCTGGAGATCGCCCGCGGCCGCGGCTGTTCCGTGACGGCGCACCCGTTCAAGGATTACGCATCCCAGAAGCAAGCCGCCCTGGAACGGGCCTCGGGAGAGTGGGTGCTCTCCATCGACGCGGACGAGCGGGTGACCCCGGGACTGGCGAAGGAAGTCCTCGAGGTCCTCGCGTCCGAGCCCGAGCCCCGCGCCTTCGAGGTCCCCTTCGAGGTCGTCTTCATGGGCCGGACCCTGCGCTTCGGCGGACTCGGGGGCGAGCACCATGTCCGCCTGTTCCGAAGGGACTCCGCCCGCTTCGTCGGCGGCCTCGTGCACGAAGGGGTCGAGGTCCGGGGCCCGGTAGGCTGGCTGCGCTCGAGCATCCGGCATATCCCCTATCGGGACCTCGACGAGTATCTGGCGAAGATGTCCGTTTACACCTCCAACGCCGCGCGCAAGCGCCGCGCCCAAGGCCGGCGCTTCCACGCCTGGCACCATCTGCTGCCCTTCTGGGAGTTCCTCCAGAGGGCCGTGCTCCGGGGAGGCCTGCTGGACGGCACCCCTGGCATCGTCTACGCCGGATTATCCTCCTTCCACACCTGGCTGAAGTACCTCAAGCTGCGCGAGCTGGATCGAGGCTCGGATGGTTGAACTGCTGATCCTCGCCGCGGCCGCCGCCGCAGCCTCCGCCCGCTGGAACTGGTGGAGGCCCCGGCGCTGCGGACTGCCCGTGCTCATGTACCACCACATCGGTTCTCCGCCGCCGGGAGCGAAGCTCCGGAAACTCTGGGTGAGGACCCGTGATTTCCGCTCCCAGATGCTCGCCCTGCTCCGCCGGGGCTACACGCCCCTGCTCTTCTCCGAGTTGGAGAAGCCCCTCCCGGCCAAGCCCGTCCTCGTCACGTTCGACGACGGCTACGCGGACAACCTGGAGGAGGCCTTCCCGGTCCTGCGCGAGACCCGGGTCAAGGCCAACATCTTCCTGGTGCACGATGCCATGGGGCGGCACAACCACTGGGAAGACCCGGGGCTGCTGCCCTTCCAGCGGATGCTCGATTGGGGCCAGGCGCTCGCCATGCAGGATTCCGGCCTCGTGGAGTTCGGCTCCCACGGCATGGGCCACAAAGACTTGACCCGCGTCTCGCGCGAGGAAGCGCTTTGGGAAGCCGCGGAATCCAAGCGCCGCATAGAAGCCAGGCTGGGCCGGCCGGTCACGGCCTTCTCCTACCCCTTCGGATCCGGCGCCTTCGACGCGGAGGTCCGCTCCGCGGTGCGGGAGGCGGGCTACCGCTACGATTTCTCCATCCGCCAAGGCATCTCCCCCTGGCCGTGGGACCCGGGGTCGGGCCCGCTGAACAGGCTCCTGGTGCGCGGGGACGACACGGGCCTGGATTTCCGCCTCAATCTGACCCGCGGCAGGGCACGCCTGTGAACCCAAGGGCCATCCTCGTCATCATGCTCCGCCGCATCGGCGACGTGCTCCTCACGACTCCGGCTGTGCGCGCCCTGCGCAAGCTCTACCCGGAAGCCCGCATCGATTTCCTGGTGGATCCCCCGGCGCATCAACTCCTGGAGGGCGTGCCGGAGATCTCCAACGTGATCGTGCGCGAGGGAAGCGGACCGGCGAATTACGTATACTGGCTCTGGCGCATGCGCAGGAACGGGTATGACTGGGTCATCGACTACATGGGTACGCCGAGGACCGCGATGCTGACGTTCGCGAGCGGTGCCTCCCTGCGGGCCGGGCCGGCCCAGGTCAGCCATCGATGGGCCTACAACCGCCTGCTGCGGGAGTCCTCGGCCCCCTGCTACAGCGGCCTGGAGAAGATCCGGGTCCTTTCCTCGCTGGGGCTCTCCCCGGATGAATCGGACTTCCTCCCCCGGCTCCCCGGCGAGCGAAAACGGCCGCCAGGCCTGCTCGTGGGCTTCGCTCCCGCTTCCCGGAGGGAGACCCGGCGCTGGCCCGCGGCCCGTTTCGCGGAGCTCGGCCGCCTGCTCCGCGACCGCCTGGGAGCGAGCCTCCTCGTGTTCTGGGGCCCGGGCGAGAAGGCCCTGGCCGAGGAGGTCTGCCGCGGGGTCGGCGACGGGGCCCACGTCGCGCCGGAGACGAAGGACCTCCGCCGACTCTGCGACCTCATCGGCGGGCTGAGCCTTCTGGTGAGCAACTGCAACGGGCCCAAGCACATCGCCGTGGCCCGCGGAGTCCCGACGCTCACCATCCACGGCTCCAGCGATCCCGCCTGCTGGACCCCGCCGGGCGGGGGGCCGCACCGCTGCGTCCGGCGCGAGGAGCTCCCGTGCATCGGCTGCAGCCTCAACCGCTGCCCGAGCGGCATGAGCTGCCTGCGGGGTCTGGGCGCGGACAGGGTCTTCGACGTGGCGAAGGACATGCTCCGATGAACCTGGCCCGTGCGCGCGCCCAGCTGCTCGAGCGGACGGCCGGCCGCTGGCTCCTGTCCTTGTGCGCCTTCGTCTACGGGCTCGGAGTGGCCTTGCGCAACATCCTCTACAGCCTGAAGCTCCTGCCCACCCGGAAGCTGGGTTCGCGCACGGTCTGCATCGGGAACCTGACCGTCGGCGGCACGGGCAAGACCACGGCCGTGCTCCTGGCGGCGAACACCCTGCGCAGGAAGGGAGTCAAGGCCGCGATCCTCACGCGCGGCTACGGCCGCCTGCGGGCCAAACGCGAGGTGCAGGTCCTTGTGGACAAGACGACGGTCTCCTGGAAGGAGACGGGAGACGAGCCCTGGATGATGCATCAGTCCCTGCGGGGCGCGGACATCCCCATCCTCATCTCCCCGGACCGGGTCAAGGCCGGAGAGACCGCGCTGTTCTATTACAAGCCCCGCGTGCTGCTCCTCGACGACGGGTTCCAGCACCGCCGCCTGCGCCGCGACCTGGACATCGTCCTCATCAGCGCCATCGACCCCTTCGGAGGGGGCAGGCTCCTGCCGTACGGCGACCTGCGCGAGCCCTTGTCCGCGCTCAAGCGGGCGGGGATGGTCATCATCACGCACGCCGACCAGGTCGAGGCGTCCAGGGTCGAGAAGATCCGCGCGGTCGTCTCGGCTGCGGCGCCCTCGGCCGAGTTGCTCGAGGCGGTCCATCGGCCGGACTTCATCTTCGACCTCAAGCGCAACGAGCGCCATCGCCTGTCCCACGTCAAGGGCAAGGCGATCGCGAGCCTGTGCGGCATCGGCAATCCGAAGTCCTTCGAGGCCCTCCTGGAGGCGGTGGAGGCCCGGGTGGCTCAGGCCTGGCGCTATCCGGACCACCATCCGTACACCCTGGAGGAGATGCGCTCCATCGAGGAGCTGGGCAAGGGCATGCCGGTCGTGACGACGTTCAAGGATTTCCCGCGCTTCCCGCAGGGCTGGGAGGACGCCCTCCCCGGCGATGTCCTGGCTTTGGCCGTGCGCATGGAGATCACCTCGGGCAAGGACGTGTGGGAGAAGGCGCTGACCGGGGACTGATGCGCAGACACCCGGTCGTGTTCTTCGACAGGGACGGGACCCTCATCCATACCCGTCCGGGCTGGTACCTGAGGCGGCCGGAGGAAGTACGGCTCTACGCCGGGGCGCCTCAAGCGATGCGCCTGCTCCGCTCCGCCGGCTACCGCCTGGTCATCGTCTCGAACCAGTCCGGCCTGGCCCGCGGCTTCCTCGACGAGAAGACCCTGGCGAGGATCCACAGCCGCATGCTCCGGGAGCTGCGCCGCCAAGGCGCGTCCCTGGACGGGATCTACTTCTGCCCGCACCACCCCGAGGACCGCTGCCGCTGCCGTAAGCCCTCCCCCCTGTTGGCCCGCCGGGCGGTGCGGGACCTCGGGCTGACCCTGTCGGGCTCGGCCGTGGTGGGCGACAAAAAGGCGGACGTGGACCTGGGCCGGGCGCTCGGCGTCGCCTCGGTCCTGGTCACGACCGGGGAAGGCCGGTCGCAGATGAAGCGCTGGGGCAAGCGCCTGCGTCCCACGCACGTGGCGCGCAGCCTCCTGTCGGCGGCGAAGTTCATATTGTCGCGGCAGCTGCTCCTGCTTTTGCTCCTTTCATCGGCGGCCTCGGCCCAGCTCTCCCCCTCGCTTTCCTCCCCTTACGAACTCATCAACTCCACCGCCCCCCTGACCCAGCCGCCGCAGCGCATGCCCTGGCTGCCGGAAGCGCTGGAGTACGAGGTCAAGTGGGGGATATTCCTCATGGGCTTCTCGAACCTGAGGATCACCCAGGTCGACGACTTCGCCGGCCAGTCGGCCTACCGGATCGTTTCCGAGGCCCGGACGAACGGGTTCGCCGACGCCTTCTACAAGGTCCGGGACCTCAACGAATCCTGGCTGCGCGCGGACGACCTCGTCTCGCTGGGGTACCTCAAGCAGCTGCGCGAAGGGAAGTTCTTCCGGGACGAATGGGTGCTCTACGACTATCCCGCCCGCTCCTACCTATCCCGCCGAACCGACAAGGACGCGAGCTTCGAGGTCAGCACCGGGACCCTGCCCGGGTTCGTGCAGGACGTGCTCTCCAGCCTCTACTACGTCCGCAGTCATAAGCTCGCCGTGGGAGACGAGGTGGTCCTGGACGTGAACACGCGCAAGACCTGGCCCCTGGTCGCCAAGGTCCTGCGCAAGACCCGGGTCGAGGTCCCGGCCGGGAAGTTCGACGTCGTCATCGTGGATGTCCGCATCCGCGAGGAAGGCATATTCATGCAGAAGGGCAAGGAGCTCCAGGTCTACCTCACGGACGACGAGAGGCACCTGCCGGTGCTCATGAAGGTCGAGATCGTCTTCGGCCATATCTCCGCCTACCTGACCAGGGTGAAGAGCGAATGACCCCCCCTCTTTGTTATAATCACTTCCCGAAGTGATTTACTCTCGAGAAGTCCTTCGCCGTCTCGCCGCCATCCCGCCCAAGTTCGCGGGCAAGCGCATCCTCGTCCTCGGCGACCTCATGCTGGACCAGTTCATCCGCGGCCGCGTCAGCCGCCTCTCGCCGGAGGCGCCCGTCCCGGTCGTGCAGGTCTCCCAGGAGGCCCACGCCCCGGGCGGGGCCGGCAACGTCTGCAGCAACCTCCGCGCCCTGGGAGCGCAGGTCTCGGTTTTCGGCGTCCTCGGCGAGGACCTCGCCGGGCAGAACCTCCTCTCCGACCTCCAGAAGCGCGGCATCGACGTCTCGGGCCTTTTAAGCTCCCCCTCCCGCCGCACCACGCAGAAATGCCGGGTCGTGGCCGAGCACCAGCAGGTGGTCCGATTCGACCGGGAGACCGTGGGCGGGCTCGCGGCCGGGGACGCGTCCGAGCTCCTCCGCCGCCTGAAAGCCGCCGTCGGGGAAGCCCAGGGCCTGGTCATCTCGGACTACGGCAAGGGCGTGGTCACCTCCGCCGTGGTCCAGGCCGCCCTGCGCCTCGCGCACCGGACGCGCCTCCCCGTGCTCGTCGACCCCAAGGTGGAGCATTTCAAGCGCTACCGCGGAGTGGACTGCATCACCCCCAACCTCCAGGAGGCCTGGGGAGGCATGCGCCTGCATCCCTCCTCCGAGGAAGATGCGATCCGCTCCCTGGGAAGGAAGATCCTCGCCGCCCTTCGGGTCCGCTCGGTGCTCATCACCCGCGGAGAGAAGGGGATGACCCTGTTCCAGGCGCGAGGGCCCCTGGTGCACATCCCGACCCAGGCCAAGGAAGTCTACGACGTGACGGGCGCAGGGGACACGGTGGTCAGCGTCATGGCCCTTTCGCTTGCCTGCCAGGCCGGCCTCGCGGACTCCGCCGCCCTATCCAACGTGGCGGCCGGCATCGTGGTCGGCAAGCTCGGCACCGCCACGGTCTCCGCCGCCGAGATCGAGACCGCGCTGCGGGAGATGGGGGGCCGCCGCGCATGACCCGGGCTCCGCGCACCGTCGTCGTGATCCCGGCCCGCATGGGATCGACGCGCTTCCCGGCCAAGGTGCTGTCCTCGCTCGGCGGGATCCCCGTGGTGGAGTGGTGCCGCCGCGCCGCGATCCAAGCCGGCGTCGGCCCCGTCGTCGTGGCCACCGACCACTCCGACGTCATCGACGCGGTCAAGCGCTTCGGCGGCTCCGCGGTACTGACTCCGACGGACTGCCGCTCCGGGACCGACCGGGTCTACGCCGCGGTCCGCGCCCTGGAACGGGCGCGCGGGCTCCAGTTCCGCACAGTGGTCAACCTCCAAGGCGACGAGCCGTTCATCCGTCCCGCCACCATCCGCAAGGTGGCGCGGCTGGCCAGGACCGACGGGGTGGATATCGCCACGGCCGTGGTGCCGGCCTCCGGCAGCCGGGAGGCGGCGGACCCGAACGTGGTGAAGGCCGCCGTGGCTGCCGACGGCCGATGCCTCTATTTCTCCCGGGCCGCCATCCCCTCCGGGGCCGCCCGGCTCTGGCGCCATATCGGGATCTACGCCTTCACCCGGGCGGCGCTCGAGCGCTTCGTGAAGTCGAGACCCTCCGCGCTCGAGGCCGCCGAGCGGCTCGAGCAGCTGCGCGCCCTGGAAAACGGCATGACGATCGCCGCCGCCAGGGTGGCGGACCGCACCGTGGCCATCGATACCCCGGCGGACCTGCGCCGCGCCTCGCTGCGCCTGGCGCGCCGGACCTCCAGGAGCTCCTGATATGCCAAAGACCATCTTCGTGACGGGCGGCGTGGTCTCCTCGCTCGGCAAAGGGATCAGCGCCGCCTCCATCGCCAAGCTCCTGCAGGGCAGAGGCATGTCCGTCGCCTGCCTGAAGTGCGACCCGTACATCAACGTGGACCCCGGGACCATGAACCCCTACCAGCACGGGGAGGTCTTCGTCACGGAGGACGGCGCCGAGACCGACCTCGACCTCGGCCACTACGAGCGCTTCCTCGACGTGGACATGCACCACACCAACAACGTCACGGCCGGCCAGGTCTACGAGGCCGTGATCGCCAAGGAACGCCGCGGCGAATTCCTCGGGGCGACGGTGCAGGTCATCCCGCACATCACCGACGAGATCAAGAGCCGCTTCCGCCTCGTCGGAAAAAACGCCGACGTGGTCATCATCGAGATCGGAGGGACCGTCGGCGACATCGAGAGCCTCCCGTTCCTCGAAGCGGCCCGGCAGTTCGGACTGGAATGCGGCAAGGACAACGTCCTCTACATCCACGTCACCCTGCTCCCCTTCATCCGCGCCGCGGAGGAGCTCAAGACCAAGCCCACGCAGCACTCCGTCGGCAAACTCCGCGAGATCGGCATCAGCCCGGACATCATCCTCTGCCGCTCCGAAAGGCCGCTATCGGCGGACCTCAAGTCCAAGATCGCCATGTTCTGCAGCGTCCATCGCGAGTCGGTCATCGAAGCCCCGGACGTCCCCACGATCTACGAGGTCCCCGAGGTCTTCCGCCGCCAGGGACTCGACGAGCAGATACTCATGCTCCTGCGCCAGCGCGCCCCGGCCCGGGACATGTCCTCCTGGCGCCTCTTCGTCGAGCGCTGCAAGACGCCCAAGGGGACGGTTCCCGTGGCCATCGCCGGGAAGTACACGGAGGTCAAGGACGCCTACAAGTCCATCCATGAGGCGTTCGTGCACGCCGGCGCGGCCAACGGGGTCCGCGTCGAAGCCCGCTACGTGGACGTCGCTCAGCGCGGCGTCGAGAGCGAACTGGAAGGAGTCGCCGGCATCCTGGTCCCGGGAGGCTTCGGAGACCGCGGCATCGACGGGAAGATCCGCGCCATCCAGATCGCCCGGGAACGGGGCATCCCCTTCCTCGGGATCTGTCTCGGCATGCAGCTGGCCGTCGTCGAATTCGCCCGCAACGTGCTCAAGCTCGCCGGCGCGGACTCGACCGAGTTCGGCCCCAAGACCCGGTATCCCGTCATCGACCTCCTTCCCGAGCAAAGGAGCGTGAAGGAGAAGGGCGCCACCATGCGCCTCGGCGCCTACCCCTGCGCCGTACGCAAGGACAGCAAGGCCTACAAGGCCTACGGCAGCCCCGTCGTCCACGAGCGCCACCGGCACCGCTACGAGTTCAACAACCGCTTCCGCAAGCTCTTCGAGGGCTCCGGCATGCTCGTGACCGGGGTCCACGCGCCGAAGAACCTGGTCGAGATCGTGGAGCTGCGCGACCACCCCTGGTATCTCGCCACGCAGTTCCACCCGGAGTACAAGTCGCGGCCCGAAAGGCCCCACCCCCTGTTCACGGACTTCGTGGCGGCGGCCGTGCGTCACTCTTCATCCGGGGTCCTGCATGCCTAAGGCGACGGCTCCTTCCCCGAAGGTCCGCATCGGCTCGGCCACGTTCGCCAACGACCGGCCTCTCGTGTTCGTGGCGGGGCTCTGCGTCCTGGAGTCGCCCGAGCTCCTCGGCCGGGTCGCCCGCGAGCTCCGCAGGATATTCTTCGAGGCTCGGGCGAGCTGGGTCCTCAAATGCAGCTTCGACAAGGCCAACCGGTCGGCGCTCGGCTCCTTCCGGGGTCCCGGGCTCGCGTCCGCGCTGGAGGTCTTCGCCCGGCTCAAGCGGGAGCTCCGCGTGCCCATGATCACCGACATCCACGAGCCGTCACAAGCGGCTCCAGCCGCCAAGGTGGTCGACGCGCTCCAGATCCCGGCGTTCCTCTGCAGGCAGACGGACCTGCTCGTGGCCGCCGGACGCACCGGCAAGCCGGTCAACATCAAGAAGGGGCAGTTCATGTCGCCGTGGGACATGGGCAACGCGGTCGCCAAAGTCCTCTCCACGGGCAACCGCAGCGTGCTGCTGACCGAGCGCGGCGCCTCGTTCGGCTACGCGAACCTGGTCGTGGACATGCGCTCTTTGAAGATCATGGCCCGGACCGGCTGCCCCGTGATATTCGACGCGACCCATTCCTGCCAGCTGCCCGGCGCGCTCGGCAACGAGACGGGGGGACAGCCCGAGTTCGTGCCGGTGCTCTCCCGCGCGGCCGCCGCGGTCGGCGTGGCCGGCGTCTTCCTGGAGACTCACCCCGTCCCCCGGCGCGCGCTCTCCGACGGCGCCAACGCGCTCCCGCTCCGGGAGCTCCCCCGCTTCGTCCGGAGCCTGTTATCCATCGACCGGATCGCCAAGAGGCTGCCATGAAATGCCCCAACTGCTCTCAAGAGAACAAGGACACCGCCAAGGTCTGCAAGAAATGCGGACGGGATCTGACGATGCCGCCGGCCTGGTTCCCGGACTGGAGATGGCACACCCGGACGCTGGCCGTCATCTACCTCTGCGTCACGGTCTTCTACCTGGCGACCACGTTCGCCCTGCGGCAGCTTCCCAAGCCCTACGACATCCGCCAGATCCCGCCGGAGCTGACGCCTTGGCTGCAGCTCAAGAAGTGACCGGGGCCCGCCTCCTGATCGGCCTCGCGGCCCTCGCCTGCGCGTGCTCCGCCGGTTCGGCCCCCCCCGCCGGCGAGGTCCTGCAGGTCATGGAGGACTTCACCATGTCCCAGACCGCCGAGGGGCAGCATCTATGGCAGCTGAAGGCCCGCAAGGCCGACATCTCCTTGGACGGCGCCGCCCGCATCACGGAGCCCGAGCTGCTGTTCTACCGCAAGGGAGTCCACGCCAGCACCGCCCGAGCCCGGAAGGGGACCGTCCAGACCGGCTCCAACGACGTGGCCCTGGAAGAGGATGTGGTCATCGTCGCCCACGCGGAGAAGACCACCTTGCACACCACCCGGCTGGACTATTCCACGAAAGACCGCCGCTTCCGAACGAACGAGGAGGTGCTCATCGTCCGGCCGGACGCCCGCATCAAGGGAAAAGGGATGGAGGCCGACGAGGCTCTGACCGACATCACGCTCTACAAGCAGGAGACGGTGCTGAAATGACCGCTTCCTGGGCCCTGCTCCTGCTCCTGTGCGGCCTGTGCAGCGCGGCAGGGGACAACGGCTCCAGCGCCGCGACTCCCTCGTCCACGACCCTGCACGAAGAGCTCATCGGATCCGTGGTCCGCAGCGCGCGCTGGAACATCCGGCGGGGCGGAGGGAACACCGTCGAGGAGATGACCGGAGACGTGACCTATGAGCGCCAGGGCCGCTACCTGCGGGCCGACTCGGCTGTCTACGACCATAAGTCGGGGTGGCTCGACGCCAAAGGGTCCATCCTGGCCCGCCAATCCCTCGACCGCGGCGAGACGATCTCCTTGGACGGCCAGCAGGGCCGCTTCAACATGAAGACCAAGCTCGGGCAGCTCACGGGGCTCGACCCTCTCGACCCCGTCCGCTTCGCGTTCGCCGGCGCCACGCAGGCCTCCGGGACGGCCCGGCGCCTGCGCTGGGACGCCTCGGCCATGACCGCAGTCCTGGAAGAGGACGTCCGCTGCTCGGGGCCCCAGGGGACGGCTTCCGCGGACCAGGCCCTTTACAATCACCCCGAGGGCAGTCTGACGCTCCAGGGCCGCAGGCCCGTGCTCCAGGCGGCTTTGCCCACCTGGTCCGCGGCCGTCCAGGCCGACAGCATCGTCTTCCTCAAGCTCCCCTCTCTGCCCGGGACGCACCGCTTGCGGACGCTCGCGGAGGGCGCGGTCCGAGGGTGGATACTCTTCCCAAAGGGGCTCAAGGACCGCTGATGGAGCTCTCCGCCCGTGGCATCATCAAGAACTACGGAGACCGGCGCGTCGTCCAGGGCCTGAGCCTCACCGTGCGCTCCGGCGAGATCGTCGGTCTGCTCGGGCCCAACGGCGCGGGCAAGACCACGACGTTCTACAGCCTGGTCGGGTTCATCCGGCCGGACGGCGGCGCCATCCTCATCGACGGCCACGACGTGAGCGCGGAGCCAATCTACCGGCGGGCCCGCAGGGGCATCGGCTACCTGGCCCAGGAGCCGACCGTGTTCAGAGGCCTCACCGTGGAGGAGAACCTCCGCGCCATCCTGGAGAGGACTCTGCCGTCGCGGCAGGAGCAGATGCACCGCGTCAAGTCGCTCTTGGAGGAGTTCGGCCTGTGGAAGCTCCGGGGCCAGAAGGCCTGGACGCTCTCCGGCGGGGAGAAGAGGCGGCTGGAAGTCGCCCGGGCCATGATCCAGGACCCTAAGATCATCCTTCTCGACGAGCCGTTCGTGGGCATCGACCCCATCACCGTGGGCGAGCTCAAGCAGATCATCTTCAGGCTGCGCGAGCGCGGGATCGGCTTCCTCATCACGGACCACAACGTGCGCGAGACCCTTCCCATCATCGACCGGGCCTCGCTCATCTACGACGGGAAGATACTGATGGAGGGGACGTCCCAGCAGCTGCTCGAGGATCCCGACGCCCGCGAGATCTATCTGGGCAACGACTTCAAGATCTAGCCCATTCGCCGACGCACTTCCTTGAAGCGGAGGCTCGAGAGGACGCCTCGGAAGAGTCGCTCGTAGCGCAGACGGGCCTTCCACTCCGACGGGACGTCATGGCCGGCCAAAAACAACCGCCCTTCCGGCGATCGGAACACGTACCAGCGCAGGGAGAACGGGATATCCACCGAGGCCGCGCGCTCGACCCAGGTCAGGGCCTCCACCCCGTTGGACAGGCGCACCCGCGAGAGGGGCTCGGGCTTCTCTTCCTGCTTGCGCAGGGCCTCGGCCAGGGCCTCGGCCGACGGGAAGGACATCCCCTCGTCGCGCAGTGTCATGCGCCAGCGCGGCCGATCCCAGGGTTCGAGCTCCGGAGCGGGTCCGCGGTGGTTGATGAAAGAGAGCTCCTTCTCTCCGAGCCTGGGGTCCTTGGGGTCGATGGGCTCCCAGTGCGACGGGTAGCTGGCGGTGTAGAGGCTCGTCTCGACGGACTGCTGCGGAAACCAGGGGTGGATGACGCGCCAGACGCGGAGTCCCCACCAAGCGGCGGCTCCGAGTGCCAGCACCGGGAGAAGCAGCCGCTTCACAGGTCAGCCCTCGGGCTCCAGGTTCTGCAGGGCGTGCAGGCTGGAGAACACGCCTTCCTTGCGAAGGAGCTCGTCGAACCCGCCGGACTGCACCAGCTCGCCCCGATGCAGGACGATGACGCGGTCCGCGTTCCTCAGGGTGGTCAGACGATGGGCGATGATGAACACCGTGCGGCCCTTGTAGAGCTTCTCCAAGGAGGCCTGGACGCTGGCTTCGCTCGCCGTATCCAGGTTCGAGGTGGCCTCGTCGAGGATGAGCACCGAGGGGTCCTTCAGGATCGCGCGGGCGATGGCCAGGCGCTGACGCTGCCCCCCCGAGAGCTGGAGCCCGCGCTCGCCGAGCAGCGTGTCCGGGCCATCGGGGAGGCGGGAGACGAAGTCCGCCGCGTCGGCCGCCTCGAGGGCCGAGAGCACCTGCTCCCGCGTGGCCCCAGGCCTGCCCACGCTCACGTTTCCCACCACCGTGTCGTGGAGGAGGAGCGTCTCCTGCGTGACCAGCCCGATGTGCCCGCGCAGCGACGCGGTCGAGAACCCCTTCAGGTCCCGGCCGTCCACGAAGATGCCCCCCTCGACCGGATCGAAGAGCCTCAAGAGCAGATGCACGAGCGTGGTCTTGCCGGACCCGGAGGGTCCTGCCACCGCGAGGACCTGTCCTCGCGGCACCCGGAGGTCCAGCGCGTGCAGGGCCCAGTTCTCCCGATCCGGATAGCGGAACGAGACTCCGCGGAACTCGATGCGGTCCTCGGGCGGGGAGAACAGGACCGGGGAAGCGGGCTCGGCCACGCTGGGGCGCTCGTCGAAGACCTCGAAGATGCGGCTGGCCGCGGCGAGCCCGCGCTGGGCTTCGGAGTTCATGCGCGCGAGGTTCTTGACCGGATTGTAGGCCCCGAAGAAGCACCCGAGGAATGCCAGGAATTCTCCAGGGGACATGCGCAAGGACAGTATCTCCCTGCCGCCCAGATAGATGAGCCAGGTCAGGATCAGCGAGCCCAGGAACTCCATGAGCGGCCCCGAGAGAGCGGTCGCGCGCAGGAAGCGCATGACCTGGTCGTTGAAGCGGGCGTTCTCGACATCGAACTTCGAGATCGCCGCGCCCTCGTAATTGAACGCCTTGACGATCAGCATCCCCTGCATGGATTCCTGGAAGCGGTGGTAGATCTCCCCCATGACCTCCTGGCTGCGCTGGCTGGCCTTGCGCATCTTGTCCCCGGTCACCAGCAGGACCCCGGCCGCCACGGGCAGGGTGACCGAAGCCAGCAGGGCGAGGCGCCAGTTGATGAAGAAGAGCACGAACAGGAGGGACGCGGCCGTGAGGCTGTCGCGGATGAGGTACAACGGGGTGAAATGCACGGCGGATTGGAGGTTCCAGAGGTCGTTGGTCACGCGGGAGAGGATCTCTCCCGACCGCTTGCGCCAGAAGAACTCCATGGACAGGTCGTGCAGGTGCCGGAAGAGCTGGGCGCGGATGTCCTGGGTGACCCGCTGTCCGATCCAGCTCATGAGGTAGATCTGCGCGTAGCTGAATCCCATCTTCACGAAGAAGACGATGGGGATGAGCCACAGGAGCAGGCGCAGCATCTCCGCGTCGCGCCCCATGAACACCTGGTCGATGACGGGCTTGAGCAGCCAGATGGAGACCGCGCTCACGGCTGCCACCGCCACCATGGAGAACGCGGCGATCGCGAACCGGAACCGGTAGGGCTTCAGGTACGGGAGCAGGCGCCGGATGGAACTCAGTGCGGCCATCGCGTCAAGTTTAGCATTTAGGATTCGCTATACTATGGCCGCGCATGAAGGACCTGAGCTGCCTGTTCATCGGCCGGGTGGGAGACGTCATCGTCTGCACGCCGTTCCTGCGGGCCCTGCGCCGCAGGTTCCCAGAGGCCCGGCTCAGGCTCGTGGTCGGTTATCGCAGCAGGCAGGTGCTGCCGCTGATCCCCTTCATCGACGATTCGTGCGTGCTCGAAAAGCCCTTGGACCTCCCGGGCCACCTCAAGCTGGCCTGGGGACTCCTTCGCGGCCCCTGCGACCTCCTCATCGACCTCAATCCGTCCTTCTCCAAGACCTCGACGCTTTTGGCCCGCGCAATGCCGGCCCGCGAGCGCTTGTCCTTCGACAAAGGGCGAGGGCCGGCCGTGTTCTCGCGGACGATCGCGGCCCCCGGAGAGGACGAGCCCATGGCCGCGCGCTACAGGCGCCTGGCCGACGCGCTCGGCGCGCCCTACAGCCCCGAGACGGAGCTGCGCCTGCCCGCGGCGGACGTCGCGGAAGCGGCCGCGAAGCTCACGACCGGTCCCGGCTTCAAGGTGGCCATCCACCCGGGGAACTTCGACCGGTTCTCCTTCCGTTGGCCTGAAGAGAAGTTCATCGCGCTGACGGACCGCCTCCTTGACGATGCGCGTCTCCAAGCGTTCTACGTGGCGGGGCCCGGAGAGCACGACAAGGTCGCGGCCATCGTCTCGGCGCTCAAGCGCCCCGTCCCCATCCTCCCCCCCTCGCGCCTCGGCGTCTGCGGCGCAATGCTCAAGCAGATGGACCTCTTCGTGTGCAACATCACCGGGACCACGCATCTGGCCGCCGCTCTGGGCGTGCCCACCTTCGGCTTCTACGCAGGCTACACCCAGGCGGTCTGGAGGCCTTCCGGAGAACGGCACGGGGGGACGGTGTGCCCGGAGTGGGAGTCGTGCCGGGAGACGTCGGTGGACGAAGCGTATTCAGCCCTGACGGGGCACATCAAGAAGCTTGTTTAACGCCTCCCAAGCCTCATCCACGCTCGCGTGCCTGCCCGGGGTGTGGAGGACGGCATGCCCCGGCAAATGCGCGTAGCCGAAGCGCCACGGCTCCGTGTGGGAGAACAGGGCCAAGGTCGGGACCCCCACCGCTGCCGCCAGATGCATGGGGCCCGAATCCGGAGTCAGCACGGCCCGCGCATGGCTCAGCATGGCGGCGACGCCCCGCACGGGCAGACCGGAGAACACGGATACGCCGTCCGGAATCGCCGCATCCCCCAGCAGCCCCTGCTCCGCCGGGCCCGTGAAGAGGGCGACCTTGCGGCCAGAGGAGCGCAGACGCGCGGCCAGTTCCAGGAACCAAGCCGCAGGCAAGCGCTTCTCGGCGCGCGCTCCCAGGAAGAACGCCACGGTCTTCGCGTCCAGCCCCGGCTGAGCCTCCTCCCCGGGCCCGAAATGGTACTCGGGGCGCCGCTCCTTGGGAGGCCCCCCCGGCGTCAAGAGCGCGAGATTCGCGGTCTCGTGCCCGGGAGAGCCGGGGACCGGCACCAGGCTGTTGCAGAAGCTCGCGGCTGGACCCCGGTCGAACCCGACCCTTTTGGGAGCGCCGGACCACCAGGTCCAGAACGCTCCGGACCTGGAGAACGCGTGATGCGGGGAGAAATCGATGGCCAAGTCGTAGCCGCGCCAGCGCAGCGACGGCGCCCACGCCGGACCCAGGACCTCGTCCACGCAGGGATTGAAGCGCAGGACGTCCGCGTAGCGCCGCGAGCACAGCAGGCTGATGCGGGCGTCGGGGAACGCGCCCCTCAGGAGCCTGAGAGCGGGGGTGAGCAGGAGAAGATTGCCCAGGCGCGCGTCCGTGCGTACCGCCAGGATCCTCATGACCTTATGTAAAGATCTCCAGATGCGCGTGCAGCCCCGTCCGCCTGCCGAGACGGTAGGCCGCTGAGAAGACCCTCTCCGCCTCCGTTGTCCGGCCCATGGAATGCAGGGCCGAGGACAAGGCGAGGCCGGACAAGACCTCTCCCCGGGCCTCGCCGCTCTCCCTGAACAGCTTGGAACTCAGACGGAACCGGGCCTCGGCTCTGCGGAGGTCTCCCCGCATGAGATGGGTCTTGCCCAGGCCCCAATCCACGTACGCCAGGTCCGGCTTATCCCCCAGAGCGGCATAGAGGGGTCTGGCGCGCCCGTAGAGGCGGGCAGCCTCCTGCAGACGCCCGAGCTGCCGGCAGGCGTTCGCGAGCCCGCACAAGGCGTAGGCCTTGGCGAAGAGATCGGAGGTACCCCGGAACACACGGGCTGCACGCCGATAGTAGGATGCGCTCCGCTCCAGGAGCCCTTCGATGCGGCAGACCCCCCCCAACCCCAGGCAGGCATAGCCGACCCCCGAAAGGTCCCGGCAGCGCCTGGCTTGGTCCAAGGAGCGGAGATACGCTCTCCGGGACGCGGACAGGTCCCCCGCGAAGCGCCGGGCTCCGCCGATGGCCCAGAAGAGATAGGCCGTCTCCTCGCGGTCGGCGCCGCGCAGGAGTTTGGACAGCCTGCGGATGCTCTCCCCGTAGCGCCCCTCCGCCCGGATGACGAGCGCCTCCTCGAGCTGGAGACGGCGCTCGAACACGGCGATGTGAAGAGCTCCGGCGGCTTTCAGCAGCCTCCTGGCCGAGCGGGTCTCTCCCACGGCCCTGAGGCCCGAGGCGGACCCGAGAGCCGCTTCAGCCCAGAGCACAGAGTCCTGGCCGCGGTCCGCCGCCCGCAGCACCCGCCGATACAGAGCCTCCGAACGCTTGAACAGCCCCATGGCGCGGCAGGCTTCGGCCGCCACGAAATCCCTTTCTGGGCGCAAAGCCGCGGGCAGGGCTCCCCTCCCCGGCAGAAGGCTCAGGGCCTGCTGCGGCTCGGACGCGGCCATTTCGCGGCATTGCTCCAGCCTATCGAGTGCGCGCATAACGACATCCCTCCCGGAGAGGACATGAGACGCACAGCGGCGCTCTCTTGAGGCAGCAGCGCTTGGCCAGCTCCACCAGCAGCGCGTGGGACTCGTTGTAGAGACGCGCGCTCCTCGGCAGGCCCCGGAGGAAGAAGGCCTGGACCTCGTCGTATCCGTCCGAGGCCGAGGTCCACCCGACGCGCGACGCGATGCGGCGGGTGTAGGCGTCCACCACGAACACGGGGCGGCCCCCGGCGTAGAGGAGCATGGAGTCCGCGGTCTCGGGACCGACGCCCCATACGGCCAGGAGCGCCGCGCGAGCTTCGGCCAACGGTTCCTCCCTGAGCCAGGCGTCCAACGGCCTGCCCAGACCCGCGGCGAACCGGGAAAAGGCCTTCAATTTCAGGCTCTTCTGCACGAAGTAACCCGACGGCCGTATCCAAGACTCCAGACGGCGCCGCGGGGCGCGGAGCAGCCGCCCGAGGGACATGGCGCCCGCCTTGTGGATCGCCTCCAGGGCCTTGACCACGTTCGTCCATGCCGTGTTCTGAGTCAGGATCGCGCCCACGCAGATCTCGAAGGCGGCCCGGACGTCCTTCCCCGGGTGATAGACCGGCCGGACCTCCCCCGGAGGGGTGACGGGCCACCAACCCTGCGGGCCGAAGGAAGCCAGCAGGCGCGAGTAGGCGGCGCGGGGCTTCAAGGCTTGGCCAAGGCTTTCTCGATCTTCCGGATCAGGCGGTCGCTTTCGAAGGGCTTGGTCAGGTAGTCCACTGCGCCGCAGGAGAATGCCTTCTCGATGTCCTGCATCTGGCTCAGGCCCGTCATCATGATGATGCGGATATGCTGGGTCTTCGGGTCTGTCCTCAGGGTCCGGCAGACATCGAACCCGCTGAGCTTGGGGATCATGATGTCGAGCAGGACCACATTGGGGAGGAACTTGCGGGCCGCCTCGACTCCCTGGACGCCGTCCGCCGCGGACTCGACTTCGAACCCCTTGACCTGGAGCAGGGCCTTGAGGTTGTCCGCCAAGCCGAAATCGTCCTCGATGATCAGGATCCGTGTCGCCATATCAAGCCGGCATCCATACCGCGATGCAGGTCGCCCCGTCGGGCGCGACCCGCAGGGTCATCTCACCCCCGTGCGCGGCGACCAGCAGCCTTGGCAGTCCCAGCCCGAGGCCGACCCCGGCCAGGACCTGGGATTCCGGGACACGCACCGGATAAAAGAGATCGAGGACCCGGTCCTCGTCCCCGGGGGGCAGTGGCAGGCCCGTGTACTCCACTGCGAAACGGACCCCGCCCCGGCCGAAGGCTTCCGAACGGGAGCATCGGACGCGCAGAGACCCCTTCACCCTGAACTTGCGCGCATGCGTCAGCAAGGCCGCGAGCACCCGCGCCATACGGTCCGGGTCCGCCTGCACCGGAGGCAGACCGGTCTCGATGGCGTTCTCGACCTCGGCCCCGCTCCGGGCCATGGATTCCTTCATGCTCTCCAGGGCACGGCCCGCCAGCTCGCCCAGGTCCACGGCCTCCGGGCTCAGCCGCAGGTCGCGGTGGAGATCCACGTGGATGAAGTCGCGCAGGTCCCCGATGAGGCACGCCAGCCGCGCGCTCTGCTCCCGCATGAGGATCAGCCAGGGCCGATGCTCGTCGGAAACCGGGCCGAACAGGCCGTTGACGAAGTTCATCACCGTCATGTGCATGGAGGTGACGGGAGTGTTGATCTCGTGGGCCACGAAGGAAAGGAACCGCGCCCGCATCCGCAGCGAGCGGCGGTGATACCACGAGGCGGCCGCCCAGCCCAAGGCCAACCCGCACACCCCCGCCAGCGAAGCCCATAGAGGGCACTGACATGGCGCCATCGCGAGTAGTTATATAATATTGGTCCAGCCCATGGAACACCGATCGGATTTCCTCGTCGTCGGCAGCGGGATCGCCGGCCTGCTGGCCGCGCACAAGCTCTCCTCCATCGGCACGGTCCACGTGGTCACGAAGAAGGACGCCGTGCACTCCAGCACGAACCACGCCCAAGGCGGGATCGCCGCGGTCATGGAGGAGTCGGACTCCTTCGAGGACCACGTCCAGGACACGCTCAAGGCCGGGGCCGGGCTCTGCGCGGAGCGGATCGTGCGCATGGTGGTGGGCGACGGCCCTGCGCGGGTGCGCGAACTCATGGACCTGGGAGTGCGGTTCAGCGGGGAGTCCGGGAAGCTGGACCTGGGGCTCGAGGGAGGGCATTCCCACCGCCGCGTCCTGCACGCCGGCGACCTGACCGGCAGGGAGATCGAGCGGGCGCTCGTCGAGTCCTGCCGAAGGTCGCCCGACATCCGCATCTTCGAGAACCACTCGACCGTGGATCTCCTGCTGAGCGAGCATCCGTCCAAGACCCCTCCGCGCTCCAACCGCTGTCTCGGAGCGTACGCCCTGGAGAACGCCACCGGGGCGGTCCATGCGTTCACGGCGCGCGCCACGATCCTGGCCACGGGCGGGGCGGGCAAGGTCTACATGTACACATCCAACCCGGACATCGCCAGCGGGGACGGCATGGCCATGTCCTACCGGGCCGGGGCCGAGCTGCGCAACCTCGAATTCGTCCAGTTCCACCCCACGTGCCTCTACGACCCGGGAAGCATGACCGAGCAGGGCAGACGCTTCCTGCTATCCGAGGCCCTGCGCGGTGAAGGGGGCGTGCTCCTGCTCAAGGACGGCACCCGCTTCATGGAGCGCTACGATCCGCGCAAGGAGCTCGCTCCCCGCGACGTGGTCGCTCGGGCCATCGACGCGGAGATGAAGCGCTCCGGAGCGGAGTGCGTCTACCTCGACATGAGCGCCAAGCCCAAGGAGTTCCTGGAACAGCGCTTTCCCGGCATCCTGGCGCATTGCCGCTCCATCGGCCTGGACATGGTCTCCCAGCCCATCCCCGTGGTTCCGGCCGCGCATTTCTTCTGCGGCGGGGTGCAGACGGACCCGGATGGCGCGACCGACATCCCCGGGCTCTTCGCCGTGGGGGAGACCGCCCACACCGGCCTGCACGGGGCGAACCGTTTGGCGTCGAATTCCCTGCTCGAGGGAGCCATCTTCGCGCACCGCTCCTTCCTGCGCATCCGGCGAGACGACCAGGGGCCCCTTTCGGCTCCGCCGGCCCGGGTCGCCCCGTGGGACCCCGGGGAAGCCATCCCCTCGAACGAGGCGGTGGTCGTGCAGCAGAACTGGGACTCGCTCCGGCGTCTCATGTGGAACTATGTGGGCATCGTCCGCTCGGACCGCAGGCTCAAGAACGCCCTGGAGCGCATCCGCGTGACCAGCCGGGACGTGTCCGACTACTACTGGCAGTTCCTGCTGACCCGCGACCTCATAGAACTCCGCAACATCGCGCTCCTCTCCGAGCTCATCGTGACCTGCGCGCTCTCCCGGCGCGAGAGCCGGGGCCTGCACTTCAACACGGACTGCCCGGGCCCCGTGGAGGCGGAGCGTCACGACAGCGTCGTCTCCCGCTACCTCGGGGGCAAGCTCAGCCTCGGCAAGCAGGAAGCCGCGCGCCCTTGATGGACTGCATCCGCATCGTCGGCGCCCGCCAGCACAACCTCAAGGACATCACCCTCGAGCTCCCGCGGGGGAAGATGACGGTCATCACCGGCCTCTCCGGATCCGGCAAGTCCAGCCTCGCGTTCGACACCCTCTACGCGGAGGGCCAGCGCCGCTACGTGGAGAGCCTCTCCGCCTACGCGCGGCAGTTCCTGGAGCTCATGGAGAAGCCGGACGTGGACCTCATCGAGGGCCTCTCCCCGGCCATCTCCATCGAGCAGCGCAACCCTTCCCGCAACCCCCGCTCCACCGTGGCGACCGTGACCGAGGTCTACGACTACCTCCGCCTGCTCTACGCCCGGGTCGGCCGTCCCCACTGCCCCCGGTGCGGCCAGCGCATCCGGCCCCAATCCGCCTCGGCCATCGTCAAGGAGCTGCTGCGCGTGCACGCAGGCAAGCCCGTGTCCGTGTTCTCCCCCCTCGTGCGCGGCCGCACCGGGACCTACGAGGAGCTTTTCAGCAGGCTCAAACGCTCCGGCTTCGCCACGGTCCGGGTGAACGAGGTTCTCTGCGACCTGCACTCCGTGCCCAAGCTCAAGCGCTACCAGAAGCAGACCATCGAGCTCCTCGTGGACCGCATGACCGTATCCCAGGACCAGGCGGAACGCCTGGCCGACGCGGTGGAGATAGCGCTCCGGGAATCGAAAGGGCTCCTGCTCGTCGAGACGAGCGACAAGTCCCGCACGCTCCATTCCGAGCACCACTCCTGCCCGCATTGCGGTCTGAGTCTGCCGGACCTCGAGCCCCGGCTCTTCTCCTTCAACTCCCCGTACGGGGCCTGCGCGGAGTGCGGCGGGCTGGGGGTCAAGACCGTGGTGGACGAAAGCCTCGTGGTCCCGGACCCCGGGCTTTCCGTTGCCGAGGGAGCCCTGGCGGCCTGGTCGGACCCGGTGACCACGCGCACCCACCGGTGGAAGCGCTCCTGGTCCGGCTACTACGAGAGCATCCTATCCCAGGTCTGCCGCCAGCAGGGCATCCCCATGGACAAGCCCTTCCGCAGTCTGTCGCGCGAACACAAGACGATACTCTTCCATGGCGGGGGCACCTACAAGGCCGAGTGGGCGAGCCGGCATTCCGACTTCGAAGGGGTCATGGGCAACCTCGAGCGCCGGCTCAAGGAGACGGAGTCGGATTTCGTGCGCGAGGAGATCCGCCGCCGCTTCATGCGCGAGATCCGATGCCCCGCGTGCAAGGGAGCCAGGCTCAAGGAGGAGGCCCAGCACGTGAAGGTGGGCGGCCGCTCCATCGTGGACATCACGCGCATGTCCGTGTCGCAGGCCCGCGAGTTCTTCGCCGACGCCGCGGGCCTCGACTTCACGCCCAAGGAGCGTCTCATCGCCAGACAGGTGCTCAAGGAGATCGTCTCGCGCCTGGAGTTCCTCACGAACGTGGGCCTCGACTATCTGACCCTGGACCGCCGCTCCGAGACCCTCGCCGGCGGGGAGGCCCAGCGCATCCACCTGGCCACCCAGATCGGCTCGGGCCTGACCGGCGTGCTCTACGTGCTCGACGAGCCGTCCATCGGCCTGCACCCCCGGGACAACTCCAGACTGCTCTCTACGCTCAAACGTCTCCGGGACCTGGGCAACACCCTGGTCATCGTGGAGCACGACGAGGAGACGATCCGGACCGCGGATTGGCTCGTGGACCTGGGCCCCGGCGCGGGCATCCACGGCGGCAAGGTGGTGGCGGAAGGGCCTTTGTCGAGAGTCCTCGCGTGCGAGGAGTCGCTCACGGCTCAGTACCTGAACGGCAAGAGGAATATCTCCAGGGACAACGGCGCCGTGAGAAAACCCAAGGGCTTTCTCACGGTACTGGGCGCATCGCAATTCAACCTCAAGAAGATCGACGTGGAGATCCCCCTGGGACTGTTCACCTGCGTGACCGGGGTATCCGGGTCCGGGAAATCCACCTTGGTCCATGAGGTGCTCTACAAGGCCCTCGCCGCCAAGCTCTACCACGCCAAGGAAACCCCGGGAGCCCATCGCGGCCTCCAGGGGGTCGAGCTCATCGACAAGGCCATCGTGGTGGACCAATCCCCCATCGGCCGCACGCCCCGCTCGAACCCGGCGACCTACACCGGCTTCTTCTCGCACATCCGCGACCTGTTCTCCCAGGTGCCGGAGTCCCGCAAGCGGGGCTACAAGCCGGGACGGTTCTCCTTCAACGTGAAAGGCGGCCGGTGCGAGGCCTGCGGCGGGGACGGGACGATCCGCATCCAGATGCAGTTTTTGCCGGACGTGTACGTGAAGTGCGACGAATGCCAGGGAGCGCGCTTTAACGAGGAGACTCTCCAGGTCCGGTACAAGGGCCGCACCATCGCCGAGGTGCTGGAGATGACCGCGGAGGAGGGCATGGAGTTCTTCTCAGCCGTCCCCTCCATCCGAAAGGGGCTCAAGACACTTTCGGACGTGGGGCTCGGCTACATCCGCATCGGCCAGTCCTCCACCACCCTTTCCGGCGGGGAGGCCCAGCGCATCAAGCTCGCGGCCGAGCTCTCCCGCAGGGCCACTGGCAAGACCCTCTACATCCTCGATGAGCCCACCACAGGGCTGCACTTCGCGGACACGGAGAAGCTCCTGGAGGTCCTGCACCGCCTGGTGGGTGCGGGCAACACGGTGCTCGTCATCGAGCACAACCTCGACGTGATCAAGACCGCGGACTGGCTCATCGACCTGGGGCCCGAGGGCGGCGACGGCGGGGGCCGGCTTGTCGTGGCCGGTCCGCCCGAGCGCGTGGCCAAGCACCCGCATTCCCACACCGGAGAGTACCTCCGACGGCTGCTGTGACGCGGATGCGTCACTGCACCGTGTCCCTCTGGAAGACGTGGGACACGTGTGCCGTGAGCAGGGGACGGCTCGCCCTCCTGCTGGCCGCCCTGTCCTTCGCGATCTACGTCCCCTCCTTGTCCGGGGATTTCCTGGTGGACGATGTGGACTATGTCCTGAGCAATCAAGCTCTGCTGGAGCCGGGGCTGCTCAAGCGGAGCTTCTCTGACCCGTCCACTCTGACCGCGAGCCCGTCCCAGGCGCGCATGATGTACAGGCCCCTGACCGCGCTGTCTTTCGGCGTGAACCGCAGGCTGGGCGGGGACAACGTCTTCTGGTTCCATCTGGTCTCGGTGCTGCTGCACGCAGGGAACGTATGCCTGGTCTACCTCCTCTCAGGGTCCGCGGCCGGAGCCGCGGTGTTCGCCCTGCACCCGGCGCAGGTGGAGAGCGTGGCCTACATCAGCGGTTCCAGGGCGACTTTGCTGTCTTTTTTCTTCTGCGCCGCGTCCCTCCTGCTCTTTCGGTCCAAGCGCAGGAAGACCGCGCTGCTTTGCTTCATTTTGGCCCTTTTGTCCAAAGAGAGCTCCGCCGTGCTGTGCCTGCTCATCCCGTTCTTCGATGAGGAGAAGGGCCGTTGGAAGAGGTGGCTCCCGTTCTTAGCCAGCGTTGTGGTGTTCGTGGCTCTGCGGCGCTGGGTCTTGGGCTGCTGGGCTCAGCGCGACCCTTGGGAGTCGCACTGGATATCTTCCATCTACGGGCTTTTCCAGGACCTGCGCATCGCTTTGTGGCCCGTGGGACTTCGGCCCTGCTACAGCTTCTCAGGGACTGTTTGGGGGGCTGTCTGGAGGGCCGGGGTGTTCCTAGGGCTCTGCGCGCTCGCTTTGCGCAGCCTGCCGGTGTTCTGGTTCCTGGTCTGTCTGCTGCCTGTGTCGAATCTCCTGCCGGTCGAGGCTTTGGCGGCGGACCGCTTCCTTTATATGCCTTTGGCAGGGGTCGCGCTCCTGCTGGCCAAGCTACCCCGGGCTTGGCCCGCGGTCTGCATCCTGGCGCTGCTGCTGGGAGCGAAGACCCTGGAACAACAGTCTTATTGGCAGGATGGGTTCAGACTGGATGCCGCGGCGCATGCGGCGGCACCGGAGGATGTCTGCACTTCCGTCAATCTTTCCACGCATTACTGCAATTGGGGCATGCTGGATAAGGCCGAGGCTTTGTTGTCCCCGGCCCTGGAGCCCGGAGCTCCTCCCCATCTGCGGCAGGGGGCGCTCATGCAGATGGCGGTGATACGGATCCGGGGGCATCGACAGCAGGAAGCGCTGTCCTATCTTGACGAGGCGCTTAAAGGAAGGCCCGGGGACGAGGAACTCCTAGGACTCAGGCGGATCGTCACTTCCCGTCCGAGAGCAGGCTCCTGAACTCCAGGCTCTTGAACCGCACCGGCTTCATGCGCTTATCCCCCTTCTTGGGCGGCTCCGCGCTCGCGGACCAGGGCTGGACCCGCACCGCGGCCATGCGCTGCTGGTTCTCAGGCAGCTTGAGCCACCGCCTCCACGCCTCCTCGAACTTCGCCAGGCTCTGGAACCGGTAGACCTTCCAGAGCGACTCCCTCAGAGAGGAGCCCTCCCGAAGGCCGCGCACGAAATTGAAGAACTGCATGCGCGAATGGGCGCGGTACAAAAAATAAACCATGGAGTAGGACTGGATGTACCACAAGGTCACCGCATCGCGGGTCGGTTCCTTGGTGTCCTGCGTGGGGACGTACTCCACCAGGCGCCCCACCGGCAGGACGACCTCGTCGGTGAGCAGGGACATGGACTGGAACCACTCGGACCTCTCCGGCTGGGAGCGGTCGTCGGCCTCCTCGAGCATGGCCAGGCCCTCGTTGAGCCAGACCGGCGCGGTCTTGCCCGCCTCGGTCCAGTAGCCCTCGAAGAGCACGTGCGTCATCTCGTGGCTCAGGATCTCGGCCGTGCTGCGCCCCTCCCCCTGGATGAAGGACACCACGGTCTTCTTGTCCGAATAGGTGAGCCCGTTCGACCAGGACGGAGGCTGGAACTCCCCGTTGAGGTAGCTCTCCCGGCCTTTGTACAGGTGGATCCTTATCCGCTCCTTGGACATCCACGGAGCGAACATGGACAAGTCCAGCTTCAGGCGGTTGTGGACCTTGCCGAGCTCCATGAGCAGGCCCGGCGGGAGGAAGGGAGCCTCGTGCCGCACCTCCAGATGGGGAGTCAGCGTCGTGCTCCACTCCGTGCATCGGGAGGGCCCGGCCAGAAGGAGCAGCAGCAGGGGGAGCATCCCTCGAATGGTACAATATTGCCCCGTCGCCCATGAGACTGGTCCAAGCCGTCATCCTCGTCGTCGGGCTCGTCATGCTCGGCCTGCTCCTGTGGAAGCTCGACGCCCACGCGGTCTGGGGACTCGTGGCCCAGGTCGGCTGGGGGTTCGTCTTCATCATCGGCCAGGAGATCGGAGCCCACCTCCTCAACGCCCTGGGCTGGCGCTTCGCCTACAGCGCGGACCACGCCGAGTCCTTCCGCTACCGCGACCTCCTCAAGTTCCGCGTCGTGGGCGACAGCGTCAACTACCTCACCCCGAGCGCCCAGCTCGCCGGCGAGTTCGCCCGGGCGTCGCTCCTGAACCCCGCCGAGCCCGTCGACGTGCGCGTCTCGGGCGTCGTGGTGGGCAAGTTCTGCCAGGGCCTCTCACAGTTCCTCTTCGCCCTGACCGGGATCGGCTTCCTGCTGCGGGGCCGCATCCCCTGGCTGGCGCCCTACGAGCCTTGGCTGCGCGGGCTGGTCGTGGCCGCCGCGGTCGTGGGCGCGCTCATGCTGGTCTATGAGCTGCGCTCGGAGCGGCCGGAGCCGGCGAAGCGTCCGGAGGAGGGCGGGCTCCATCACCTGCCGCGCCACCTCATCCGCTACATCCGCGAGCATCCGGGCCGGCTGGCCTGCTCCGTGGGCTGCTACGGCCTCGGCTTCGCGTGGGGGGCCTTCGAGGCCTACTGGATCTGCCGCTTCCTGGGGGCCCCCGTCTCGTTCGCGACAGCGATCGCCATCGAATCCCTCTCCTGCGTGTTCGACGCCATGTGCTTCTTCGTCCCGGCCAAGATGGGGAGCCAGGAAGCCGGCAAGACCGCCATCTTCGCCCTGCTGGGCCTGGGCGCCCGCACCGGCCTGGCATTCGGGGTTGTGCGCCACATCCGGGAGCTCACGTGGGCGGCGTCAGGGATGCTGCTCTACACCCTCCACGTCAAGAAGACGAAGAATTAGCAGGGTGCTGACAAAGCCCTGAAAACGCAACGGGTCCCCTGGGGTTAAGGCCGCATCGGAACCCCAGGGGCCTGGCGACAAGTCGTGCTCCATATCGCCAGGCCTGTCATTCGGGTCCCTCC